>Ga0209193_1000346_pt1 | contig 32065 bp, 24 predicted proteins | sample COGITO_mtgs_1003_FD_185515 | JGI IMG/M metagenome (GOLD analysis project Ga0209193, IMG submission 185515) | Pelagic marine microbial communities from North Sea - COGITO_mtgs_100330 (SPAdes) (version 2) | ecosystem: Environmental > Aquatic > Marine > Epipelagic ...
TATTTTTCCATACCTTCTTGTAACACTTGAGCCATGTGCTGAGGGCTATGATTATCCCAATAAAAACTATGCTCTCCACCAATTTCTGGCAAAGATGTATTGTTGGATATAAAAACAGGTTTTCCAAAAGCCATAGCCTCAATAGGTGGTATACCAAAGCCTTCTCTCAGTGATGGAAACACAAAGCCCTTACAGTGTTGCAAGTAATACTGTTTGGCAACATCTTCAATTTTACCTGTTATATAAACCCTATGTGCTACTCCCAGTTCTTTAGCCAAGGCATTTAATTTGCTGCCGTATAGCGTTGTGTTGTTTCCGGACAGCACCAAATCATAGTCTGGTAAAAGCGGTAACATGCGTACCAAGCTCATAAAGTTTTTACGCTCACTAAAGGCTCCTATTGAAAATAAAAATTTTTGTTTTGGAAGCTGCTTTGGTGCAAAACTCTTTGGGATGTCTATATCTGTAATGGTGTTACCATTATAAATAATATATTGTGGAACATTAGGTACTTTAAAATGAGCGTGCGTGTCTTTTTTTGCAAACTCAGATATGTATACAATAGCCGTACAGCGCTCAAGTTTTAAGTTAAACCGATTTCTTTGTGGGCAGGTAAGATGCGCTGGAGTTTGTGTTGCAAAATGCACATCATGAACAGTTAACAGATACGGAGTCTTGAAAAAAGGCTCAATTTTAATGTTTTGATTTAAACAGTGCCAGAGCTTGTACTTTTTTTTAATCCTAAAGGTTTTGTGACGTGTAATGCTTTTGTATTTTTTATACTCAAACCCCTGGCCAAACTCTTGTTTTAAAACAGCTGTATCCTTTGCATGTAAAACAATGGTAAAACCCTCTTTTTTTTGCATAGCTAGCGCTTTTATAAGGTGGTAGTTGAATTGACCAAACCCCGAAAATTTGTTTTTTAGATTGTGTGATTCTAGAAATACCTGTTTCATGTCTATTTTATGTTTCGGTATAATAACCATAGATTCACATATCTTTTAAACACAGAGAACGCGCTAATATAGGCTAGTATAAACCCCCTCTTTCCGTCAAGAATACCTAATTTAAAAAAATATTGATTTATAAATCGATACCATGGTCTAAGAAAGAAATGATACCCTTTTGGTTTGACCCCTTTGTTGTAAAGCATCTTTGCTTTTAAAGCGCTGTAGCGATGCATTTTCGCGGTATAGTTATCAAAGGTAGTATAGGTGAAGTGCGGTAGTTTGTTTTTTAATGTTGCTTTTGTACCATTGGCTTGCAAGACCTCATGTACAAGATTGCCATTATAGGCGCAGTGATTTTTGTTAAAAAGCCTTATTACATTGTCATTTTGCAGGCCACTAAATTTAATTTGCTTGCCCATAAAATGAAATTCTCTGTTTACATAATATGCTATGGCCTTTGGGTCTTTAAGTGTGCTTAGAATTTCTTGTGAAAGTTGTTTTGTAATTTTTTCATCTGGATCAAAAAACACAATCCAGTCATAGCTAGCCTTGGCGATTGCCGCGTTTTTTTGAGTAGAAAAATCATCAAAGGTTCTTTGAAATACCTTTACTTTTTCGTGCTCCTTGGCGATGGCCAGTGTTGAATCTGTACTGTAAGAATCTAAAATAATAATTTCATCTGCAAACCAAAGACTGTCTAAAAAAGCGGGGAGGGCCTTTTGCTCATTTAGGGTAATGATAACCGCAGAAATTTTTGTTTGGTTTTTCAATTTTGCAATCTTGTTTGGGTAAAAATACTCATTTTATAGCTATAAAATAAAGCCTCCATAGCCAGTGTTTTATCGTTAAGCTACTCCATGAATTTATGTAGCAGATGGAGTTTTACATACCTTTGAAAAACCCCATAAGCATTAACCCCAGCAACTGTTAGTCCAGGAACTCCATCTTTATAGCCTCCTTTTATGATGTATGATTTAAAAAACCGAAACAATGGTTTAAACCAAAAGTGCATCCAAGTAGCTCTTTTGCCTTTAGCATATTGTTGTTTGGCTTGAAACCATGCATAGCTTTCTTTTTTTGTGATGTAGCTATGTAAATCTTTGTAGGTGTAATGCAGCATCTTGTTTTTAAGCCTGCCCACAGACCCGTTACATAGTAGTTTTTCATGTACCTCTCCTTTAAAGTGAGCTCCTTCACGCTTTACTAAACGCAGCACATCATCACTATGGCTGTATAGAAAACGATTCATATAAAAATGAGGAAAGTTTATTTTATACCCAGAGTGTACTGGATTTTGTATAGTTTCTTTAATTTCTTTTTCTAAGGATTGGGTGACGCGCTCATCTGCATCCAAAAATAAAACCCATTGGCCTTTTGCATGTTTTAATGCCTCATTTTTTTGATTACTGAAATTGTCAAACTCTCTAGAGAGAACTTTGCTTACATGGGGTGTTGCTAGCGTAAGTGTTGCATCTTCGCTAAAAGAGTCTATAAGTATGATCTCATCTGCAAAGGCAACACTTTTTAAGGCATCCTCAATATAGCCCGCTTCGTTGAAAGTGGGTATGATAACAGTTAATGTGGGCGTTTTTTGCATTACAAACAAAGGTACTAAATTTAGCCTTTAGAGACCTTGGGTTTTATATAATTCAAACACCCAAGGATACTCTAGGTGTTTATAAATGTGGCGGTTAGCCCTCTGTATATCGTCTTGTTTTACTTAAAAATTGTATAAGTGCGCTGAGCGCCTAGATTTTTAGAACCAAACACAAAATCTAGTATATTTGCACTAATGAAAACAATAGACACCTCTATTATCATTAGTACTTACAATAACACACAGTGGCTAGAGAAAGTACTCTATGGCTATAACAATCAAACCTACAGGTTGTTTGAGATTGTTATTGCCGATGATGGTTCTGGACCTCAAACAAAAGCCCTTTTAGAGCGTCTACAAAAAGAGGTTTTTTATCCTATTGTTCATGTATGGCATGAAGATAATGGGTTTCAAAAATCTGAGATTCTAAATAAAGCAGTTAAAAAGTGTTCTACAGCCTATACCATTATGAGTGATGGTGATTGTATCCCAAGAACAGACTTTGTAGAACAACATGTAAAATACAGGGAAGAAGGTTGTTTTTTATCTGGGGGGTACTTTATGTTGCCTATGGATATTTCAAAAAGCATAGATAAAGAAGATATTTATGCAGGTCGTTGCTTTGATTTAAAATGGTTAAAAGACAATGGTTTACAAACCTCTTTTAAAAACAGTAAGCTTACTGCAAAGCCAATAACTGCCTCTATTTTAAATTTAATAACTCCAACCAATGCTAGTTGGAATGGACACAATGCCTCAGGTTGGACCAAAGACATTATTGCTGTAAATGGCCTAAATGAACAAATGCAGTATGGAGGACAAGATAGAGAACTAGGAGAACGCTTGTTTAACTCTGGCATTAAGAGCAAACAAATACGCTACAATGCAATTGTAGTGCATCTAGACCATCCAAGAGGATATAAAAATGAAGTTTCTATAAAGAAAAACCAATCAATTCGGAGAGAAACTCGTGAGTTACAAAAAAAATGGACTTCTCATGGTATTATAAAAGATACTCAAACAAAAGCACCTGTATCTATTATACTAAGCACTTACAATCAACCTTTGTGGTTAGAGAAATCTTTGTGGGGCTATGAGCAACAAGACATTAAGGATTTTGAAATTGTAATTGCAGATGATGGATCTACACAAGAAACAACTACTTTAATTAAACGATTTCAAAAAGAGTCTTCCTTGCGTATAAAACATGTATGGCAAGAGGATGACGGCTTTCAAAAAACAAAAATTTTAAACAAAGCCATACTTGCCAGTGAGGGTGATTACCTTATTTTTAGTGATGGAGATTGTATTGCTAGAAAAGATTTTGTGTTTAAACATTTAAAATACAGAAGACCTAGGCATTTCTTATCTGGAGGATATTATAAGTTATCTCAAAGTATTAGCGATGCCGTTTCTAAAGAAAATATAATCTCTCAATCTTGTTTTGATGCAGATTGGTTACTAGAAAATGGCCAGCCTAAAAATTTCAAAATAAATAAACTAACCTCTCACGGGGCCAAAGAAGTAATGCTCAATACCTTTACTACCACAACACCAACCTGGGATGGTAACAATGCCTCTGGTTGGCGTGAAGACATACTTGCTGTAAATGGTTTTGATGCTAGAATGCAGTATGGGGGAGAAGATAGAGAACTAGGAGAGCGTTTAACAAATTATGGCGTACAAGGTATCCAGATTCGTTATAGCGCCGTGGCTGTTCACCTAGAGCATTCTCGCGGGTATGTTACTGAGGACATGATAGAGAAAAATAAAACCATACGGGCACACACTCGTAAACAAAACATTGTGTGGACACCTTATGGTATATCTTCCAACAAGGCTGAAAGAGATTCTAAAAGTGTTATTGGTTAAGGTGCTTTTTTAAAAAAGGGCCAAGCTTTTTAAGGATCATATCAGGGGTAAGTTTATGATACAAAGCGTCTGGTTTTTTTTCTATTTTTCTAGTTTCCTCTTGGGTAAAGGTTTTAAATAAATCTGGTTGTTCCTCCAATAAATGTATAGAGTCATGGGCCTCTCCATCTTCAAAACTACACCAGCTTTCTTTATTAATGTAAGGAGAGTAAATAGTGAAAGTTGGCACGTTTAATGCTTTGGTAATATGTACACTCCCTCCTTCATTAGCAACTAGTATATCACAAGTATTCATAAGGCAAATAAAGCCTCGTATAGAGTTTTCGTAGATATCCATGTTTATGTATTGCTTGTCTGCGCACATTTTATAAATTTTTAGCGCTTGCTGTTTTTGATGTGGCGCATAATTAAATAAAATGGTAGCCTTGTAGGTTGTTGTAATAAAATCTATTAGGGCAACAATGTATGGATACGGCATTGATTTTTGGGGAGTACTTCCCAGCACTCCTAGCATAATTACAGGTTTTTTTAGTCCAGTGGTGGGAGCATATTGTTTTTCTTTTTCTGTTAAAAAAATCTTTGGCTCATAATCTGGATTAGGCAACTCAAAGACCGAGCTAATCATGTTGATCTTGTCTTCAATGGCTTTTCCACAATTTTTAGAACGATGTTCTAAATAACTAATAGGGTGGGTGTAAAAGGGTAGTTTTAGCTTTTTATGAGCTCGTTTTTGCCCAATTCTGAAGGGAGCTTTGGAGTATAAACAAATAAGTCTGCTTTGTAATTTAGAGTAGGGGTCAAAAATAATAGCATACTTTTGAGTGCTAATATAGCGCATCATTTTAAATAACTCAAGTGGTTTTTTTAAGACCTTTTCTTGTACCGAAATAATACGATCTATATTTGGGTTGTTTTCTAAAACACCCACTGTGTAATCATACACAAAATAGGTTACATGGCTATTTGGAAACACCTTTTTAATGTTATTTGCAATCACTGAGCTTATCAGAACATCTCCAATTCGCTTATTTTGTATTACCAGTATTTGTTTGAGTTCCATTATCTTCGCAAAATACCTTTTTTTTAAATGTATTTAAAATTTATTAATGTCATTAACCCTCACAATACATCCTAAATTTACTAGCTCAGAAAAAGCCATTGCAGACTTTCTTGCAGATTTTGAGCATACTGGTGAGTATCTCACAAAAGGAGATAGAAATGTCATAAAAAAAGCAACTATAGATGGGGTTACCCTAACCATTAAAAAATTTAAGACACCAAATTTTTTTCAGGCACTTGTCTATAGATATCTTAGAGAGAGCAAAGCCAAGCGTTCTTTTGAACATGCAATACAACTTATTGAGTTTGGTATTAATACGCCATTTCCTGTAGCCTATGCAGAGCATTTTAGAGGTGGTTTAAAAGAAAGTTATTATATAAGTGATTTTGTAGATTATGATTTAGATTTTAGAGTCCTTAATCATTCACCGCTGTATCCTAATAGAGATGAGATTTTAACTCAATTTGCAAGTTTTACTTTTAAGCTCCACCAAAACAACATTAATTTTCTAGATCATTCTCCAGGAAATACCTTGATTAAAATTTCAGAAAATAACACCTACGATTTTTATTTAATTGATTTAAATAGAATGCGCTTTGAAACGATGTCTTTAAAAAAGCGGATGCATAATTTTAGGCGTATGTGGTTGTCAAAGAAAATGGTGCGTATTATGGCCACACAATATGCAATACTATACAATATACCTTTTACCAAAGTACACGATCTTATGTTGTCTTACAGTAAAGAGTTTCAAGGCAAGGCAAACAAAAGAAAACTTCGCAGAGCTAGAAGAAAAAAATAGTGTTACTACTATAAATCACGATGTTTTAAAATACGATAAGACCAATACACAAATAGGGTGGTCCATACCAAACAAATAAGCGCCGAGTGCCAAGGAACATCGTATGATTTGTCAAAACTCTCTCCAACTTGATTGGCCAAGGTTTGCACTGCGCCCAATCTAGTAAAAGGCTCTGCAATAAGGTCTGACATGGCATTAAGTGGGAGTAGATTATATACATTATCTATAAGATTGATGTCTTTTTTATTTTTTAAATAGCTAAAAACTATAAATATAAAGCCCTCAAAAACCTGCCACACTCCTAAAAAACCAATCGCAAAGGCAGATCTTTTTATCCAGATACCTAAAAACATACACATACTAAAAAAGGTAGTTAACTTTATAAAATACCCTAGCATGTATTGCAAATCGGTAAAGACAATACTAATTTCTGTAAAGTCACTAAACACTATGCCTAATGTAAGTGTTACTAAAAACAAAACCACACTAGATATCACAGAAAAAAGCAGTACTGCTAAAAATTTTGACAATATAAACTCTTTTTTACTAAGACCATCAATTAGGTTTTGTTTAAGGGTATTGTAACTGTATTCATTTGCAACGATAGAGACAATAACTATGGCAAAGAATATTTTAAGCCAGGACGCCATAAAAACATTAAAATGCCAGATAAAAGGGAAATTAAAAATTCCTTGGTCTGCAATTCTAAAGTTTATACCTGCAAAGTCAAATTCATAAGAGGCAATGAGAGAAATACCTAAAATAAGGGAACAATACACTATGGTAATGACCTTTGCGGCTTTGTTGCGTTTTATTTTATCGAGTTCTATAGAGAGTAATTTAAGCATGTGCGTCTAGTTGTTGGTGTTTGCTGGGTTTTGGGTCAAGGCTAAAAACTTCTCTTCTAGAGATTCTTTTCTTTGCACAAGGTGGGATAGTCTGATTCCTTTTTCAAACAAAAAGGCATTGAGTTTTGCGGCGTCCATTTCTTGAGTAAGATTTGCCACTAGGTAGCCTGCATCTTGTTTAATGTTATCAAAAGAGGAGCTTTCTTCTAGTATTTTTTTAAGTTTTGTCATATCATCACATTGAAGTGTAACAAACCCATAACTAGTATTCATGTGTTCAACTCTACCCACATACAGGCTTTTTCCTTTGTTTAGTACAACCACATGAGTACATACTTTTTCTACCTCATCTAGAAGATGAGATGCCAATAAAATGGTGGTGCCTTCTGAGGCAATTTTTTGGATTATCCCTCTAATTTGATGAATCCCTTGAGGGTCTAGACCGTTTGTAGGCTCATCTAAAATTAGAATTTCAGGAGTGTTTAACAGCGCAGATGCAATGGCAAGACGTTGTTTCATACCCAATGAAAAACCTTTAAAAGTTTCATCTTGACGATCTAGTAGCCCAACGGTATCTAATGTTTTTTGAACCTGTGTTGTTGCCACCCCTTTAATTTTGCAAACCAGTTCAAGATTTTGTTTGGCTGTCATGTAAGGGTAGAAGTTTGGCCGTTCTATAATAGCACCTACTTTTTTTAAGGCATTATGTGTAGATACATCGCCTCCAAACCAAGAAAAACTTCCAGAGGTTTTATTTACTACGTTTAATACAATGCCCAAAGTGGTAGATTTTCCGCTACCGTTAGGCCCTAAAATACCATAAACATTCCCTTTTTCAATAGAGAAAGAAAGATTGTCTACCGCAGTTAGTCTACCAAATCTTTTGGTGAGGTTTTCAATAGTAAGAATTGTTTCCAAGAACAAGTTTTTAGTAGTTATATATCTATTTGACGAGTTAGCTTGTTTATTGTTACATTTAATGAAAAATAATAAAAACAATCAATTGTTGTGAGTTCAGTACTATAATTTAATCTTTGTAACAATACTGTGTTTATGAAAAAAGTAGTTTTAATTACAGGAGGATCCTCAGGAATAGGAAAGGCCATTGGAGAATACTTACATGAAAAGAATTATAAGGTCTACGGAACATCTAGAAACCCAGATCGCTTTACTGTAGACTTCCCTTTTCCATTATTACAACTAGATGTAACCGATGCACAGAGTATCAAAGCCTGTGTGGCTTTATTACTTGAAAAAGAAGCTAGCCTTGATGTGTTAATTAATAATGCTGGAGTTGGAATTACGGGCCCTTTGGAAGAAACCCCAACAGAAGAAATGCATAAGGCATTTGCAACCAATTTATTTGGACCCATACAAATAACCAATGCGGTATTGCCTACTATGCGAAAACAGCAGGGTGGCCATATTATAAATATTACTTCTATTGCGGGGTATATGGGCTTGCCTTATAGAGGTGTCTACTCTGCAACCAAAGCAGCCCTAGAAATTACTACAGAAGCCTACAGAATTGAGTTAATGCAATTTGGCATACAGATGGTTAATGTAGCCCCTGGAGATTTTGCTACCAATATTGCTGTAGGAAGATACCATGCTCCTATAAGAGAGAACTCTCCCTATAGTAAAGCCTATGGAGCTACTTTGAAAATGATGGATACAGATGTGGATAGTGGTAACAATCCAATACAAATGGCAGAGGCTGTTTATCAAATCATCAACAACAAAACACCCAACGTAAGATACAAAGTGGGTGCTTTTTTACAGAAATTTTCTATTGTTTTAAAAAAGGTATTGCCTTCAAAAATGTATGAGAAAATACTAATGAATCATTACAAACTCTAGAGGTATTTTTTTGCCATACTTTGTTGTTTGGAAATTGCCTGGTTAAATTCTGTTTTCATCCGTTTTACCAACTCATTTATAGGTAAGGAGTCTTCAATAGTTGTTACTCCTTGACCTGCAGACCAAATTGTTTTCCAAGCTTTGGCCTCTGTGTCCATTTCTTTTCCGAAATCTATTTTGCCTTTGCTTTCTATTTGTTCTTGGGTAATCCCTGCTTTTTCTAGACTCTTACTCAAAAAGTTTGCGCTCACTCCACTAATGGCAGCAGTGTAGGTAACATCTTTTGTTTGAGAGTCAATAATCATATCTCTATATTCTTTATTGGCGCTACTTTCTGTGGTGTTAATAAAGCGCGTGCCCATATAGGCTAAATCTGCTCCCATTTGCATAGCACTTGCTATGTCTTGGCCTGTGCTCAATGCTCCAGATAAAAGTATAAAGCCATCAAAAATTTTTTTGATTTCATTTATAAATGGCACTGGGTGAAGGGTGCCTGCATGTCCTCCAGCACCTGCGCATACTAAGATTAAACCATCAACACCAGCCTCAATAGCTTTCTCTGCATGTCGCCTTTTTATAACATCATGAAAAACCAAACCACCATAACTGTGAATAGCATCTACCACAAGGCTAATAGTACCTAAGGAAGTTATAATTAATGGCACCTTGTGTTTTACACACACTTGCATATCTGGCTCTACTCTTGGATTAGTGAAATGAACAATAAGATTCACGCCAAAAGGAGCTGCTTTTTTTCCTGTTTCTTTTTCCCAGGCTTCTAGCTCTGTTTTTATTTGTACTATCCACTGCTCGAAACCTTCTGTGGTGCGTTGGTTTAATGCCGGGAAAGTACCTACGATACCATTTTTACATGCTTCAATAACAAGCTCTGGTCCTGAGATTAAAAACATAGGTGCGGCCACTAAAGGAAGGCTAAGATGTTGTGTGAATTTATTTTTATTCATAGTAATATTTGCTTTTTACACTAGTTTTTTTTTAAAGAGTTTTGTAATTCTTCCAACAAAAGTATCAAGGTCGAAAACTCCTTGATCTGTGGTGGCTCTGTAGGTTAGCCAAATACTAAGTGGAAACATAATAAAAGTACTAAGCCATGTGGCAATAAAAGGATGCAGGGTACCGTCCTCGGCGCTATTTTTCGCGAAAATACCAATAAAATGATAAGTTAAAAATAATAAAATTGCAACAACCATTGGTAGGCCCATCCCACCTTTACGAATGATAGCGCCCAGTGGAGCTCCAACAAAAAATAAAATGATACATGCAATGGGGAGCACCTGCTTGTCATGTAAGGACATCTCATACTTGTTGAGACGTTTAATTTTTATTTTATAGGCTTTTTTCTTTGCTTCTATAGTTTGAAGGGTGCCTTTTGCATTATTTAATGCCATTTTTGCAATTTCTGTTTGTCTTTTTTCTGAAAATAAGTCCATATAAGAGTCTAGACTATCTGGCAGCTTTTTTGCTTTGATTTTCTTATTGTTGAATTTAGAAACTCCGGTTCTATAGTAACTATTGTTTGCAAAAGTTTCTATGTCTTTTGTAAACCCTTTAGAGAGCGAATCTATTTCTACAAATAGCTCCCGAATATTATACATGTTTTGGTTGCTTAGGTCATTCTCCCTATCTATATCGGTATTGTTTAACTCTGTGAGGTCTATGTTTACAATGTATTGTTTAAAGTCTGTTTTTGCAAAAGGCATGCGCTTTTGTTTTTTGATATCTTTTTCTTGAATATCTTCATACCTGGACCCATCGTTTAAGATTAATGATAAGGTATTACTGCCTTCTTTACTTTTAAATTCTCCAGTTTGAGCTATGGTTACAATATAGTTACCGTTAGGTTTTGATGGATTCTTTTCATGAATAATAACACCTGTAAGAAATTGATTATTCTCCCCATGTTTTTTGTCAACTTTAATATTAAAACCCTTCCCAATTTGGCTAAATTGACCTTCACTAATAACCATAGAAGGGCTCACCTGAGCTAAGTTTCTGCGCAAGTTTTGCCATTTATATTCAGAATAAGGAATAATATTATTTGCAAAGAAAAAAGCAGTTAAGGCTAGAATAGATATAAAAACCGTTAGGCTTCTCATAGCCCTTTGCAGAGAAATACCTGTAGATTTCATTGCAGCAAATTCATACCGTTCAGAAAAACCTCCAAAAACCATTAATGAGGTTACTAATATTGTAAGAGGTAGTACCAGAGGTATTAGCTTAGGTGTGAAAAACCATAAAAACTTTAAAATAATTACGAAGTCAATGTCTTTACCAGCCAATTCTGCTATGTATAACCAAATGGTTTGTAACACAAAAATAAACATCAAAATAACAAAGACGCTAAAAAACGTCTTGAGGTAAGAAATCAATATGTATCTGTCTAGTATCTTCACACCCAGCGGTTAATCTAGTTTATTAATATAGTACCCATCAGTGGTATACTTTTGCTGGTCAAAAATAAACAAGGTTTTTGAGAGGGGTAGATTGGTCTTAAAAGACTGAACTGTAAGGGTATATTTTGTTCCTTTGCTATCTATCTGTATTAATTTATAGATGTGTTTTGTTTTTTTATCTATCCCTAAATGAATTTTTTTAATTTCAGCATCACTATCTATAGGAGTTAATTTTACATACTGAATTTTTCTCCCTTTTATGTTTTCAACAATCCCCATTTTAGAATCATACCCCTTTTCATAGAAAGTTAACATTTGAGAGGGAGTAATGTCTTTTTCATCTTCAGGGTTGTATGACGATATGGTAACCTCCTGGTCTTCTGGGACAATGGTATAAATAGATGTACCATCAAACATGCGGGTAATATCAAGCATGTTTAGTACATAATTGTCACCTAAAAGGGTAAGATCTCCAATGGTTTGTTGATTGACACCTTCTTTTTGATTGGTGAGGGTGTATTTAAATTTAATTTTGATATTGTCATAGCTTCTAACTTTTGCTGAAACCTCATTCAGTAGGGTAGCTGCTTGTTGGCTGTAGCTAGTGCTAGATGCTAAAATAATAAGTATACTTAAAACTGTTTTCATAATTTTTATTCGTTTTCCAATAATTGGTTTAGGGCCTCAAGGGTTGGCACAGAAACACTTCTAGCCTTACTTCCTTCAAAAGGGCCAACAATTCCAGCAGCCTCTAGTTGGTCAATAATTCTACCCGCACGATTATACCCTAATTTTAATTTACGTTGCAGTAAAGAGGCAGATCCTTGTTGCGCAATTACAAGTACTTCAGCAGCTTCTCTAAACATTACATCTCTTTCATTTATATTATTATCAAGATTTGTGCCACCATCCTCGCTCACATACTCTGGTAAAATATAAGCATCTGGGTATGCTTTTTGACCACCAATGTAATCTGTAATATCTGCTATTTCTGGAGTGTCAACAAAAGCACATTGTATTCTAACTAAATCGTTTCCTTGGGTGTAAAGCATATCTCCACGGCCAATTAATTGATCTGCACCCCCGCTATCTAGAATTGTGCGAGAATCAATTTTGCTAGTTACCCTAAAGGCAATACGAGCCGGGAAGTTAGCTTTTATGATTCCTGTAATTACATTTACAGAAGGACGTTGGGTTGCTACAATAAGGTGTATACCAATAGCACGAGCCAATTGTGCTAGTCTAGCTATGGGAGTTTCCACTTCTTTTCCAGCCGTCATTATTAAATCTGCAAATTCATCAATTACAAGAACTATGTAAGGTAAAAACCTATGTTGTTCTTCAGGATTTAACTTTCGTTCTTTAAACTTGGTATTATACTCTTTTATGTTACGTACATATGCGTTTTTTAATAAATCATAACGCTCGTCCATCTCTACACACAACGAGTTTAAGGTGGTAATAACCTTATTGGTGTCTGTAATAATAGCATCTTGATCTCCGGGTAATTTAGCCAGGTAGTGACGCTCAATTTTATTAAATAAAGTTAGCTCTACTTTTTTAGGATCTACCAGTACAAATTTTACTTCGGCTGGATGTTTTTTATACAAAAGTGAGGTGAGTATTGCATTTAGCCCTACAGATTTTCCTTGACCAGTTGCACCTGCCATTAGTAAGTGAGGCATTTTTGCTAAATCTACTACAAAGGTTTCATTACTAATTGTTTTACCAAGAGCTAGGGGTAATTCCATTTCTGCATTTTGGAATTTTGGAGATGCAATGGTAGAGCGCATCGAGACTGTTTTTGGATTTTTATTAGGCACTTCGATACCTATTGTTCCGCGCCCAGGAATTGGCGCTATGATTCGTATTCCAAGTGCAGAAAGCGATAGTGCGATGTCATCCTCAAGGTTTTTAATTTTTGATATGCGTATTCCAGCATCTGGAACAATTTCATATAAAGTAACAGTTGGACCTACCGTAGCTTTAATACTTGCGATACCAATTTTATAATTATTGAGTGTTTCTACAATACGGTTTTTGTTTTCTTCAAGCTCTTCTTGATTGATAGTAATGCCCTGGCCTGCAGTGTAATCTTTTAATAATTCTATGGTTGGGAATTTATAATTGCTGAGCTCTAGGGTAGGGTCAAACTCTCCAAAATCTTTTACAAGTTTATCACTTAAATTTTCTACGACAATTGCTTCTTCTTTGGTTTGTTCAATTTCCATAGAAAGCTTCTGGTCTGGGGTCTCTTGAGAAGGTTTTTCCTGGGTAGTTTTTGTTATTGCATCATTGGTGTTTTGTGAGCTTTCTAATAAACCATTATTAGTACCTGAGGGTGTTGTTTCAAGTGGTATTTCTGTTTGGGTAGTAAGGTTGTTATTTGTTTCTAGGACAGGAGTATTACTCTGTTCATTAACACTTGCATTACTTGGAGCTTGATTGAAATCTGTGGCAATGTCTTTTTTTGTTTTTCTTAAAGCATTTTGAATTTTTTCTGGAGTTATGTTTAATCGTAAAACTAAATAAACAATAGCAAAGAATGTCATGGATAGTGCCGCTCCAATAAGACCCATGTAGTCTTGCATAAAATCATTGAGCTCAAAGCCAATAACACCACTTAAAATAGAACTATTACCATTAAAAAAACCAAAAAACACAGAAAGCCAGATCATTACTAGCATCCCCCAAAACCAAAACTTTAGTAGTCGTTTTTTAGTGTAATCAAAAAAGAAATAAACACCTGTAAGGGTAACTAGACTTGCAAAGATAAACCCTGCAATACCAAATCCTTGATACATGCATATATACGCTATGTTACTTCCAAAAGTGCTAAGCCAGTTTTCTGTATCTAGATTTCTAGTTGCAACCCCTATAATGCTTTGATCTGCCTGCCAAGAAAAAAGAAAAGATGTGAAAGAAATTAATAATGCAATACCAAGCAGGGCTAAGAAACTTCCTAGCAGTATTTTTTGCTGCTTAGATAGTGAAAACGAGATAGGTTTTCTTGGCTGTTTTGGTTTTTTTGGTCTAGTTGTTTTCTTTATAGCCATGAAGTGTGGGGTGTCTAAAACAAAAATACAAATTGTTATGAGTTCTGTTGTGTTTTATATTTAAATAATAATCATCAAATTAAAAGAACTAAATATAAGCTAAAATACTTGTTTTTAAAAAAGGGTAAACACTTTGGTTGTCTTAAATTTGAGCTTTGCTTTAAAATTTTGGGATATAAATTATACACCCTATCACTAAAGCTGTTATTGCTGCAAAAAAAACAGCTCCCGCTGCAATGTCTTTTATGTATCCAATTTTGGGATTTTTTGCTGGGTGGATAAAATTAGCTATTTCTTCTATGGCAGTGTCAAGTGCTTCTGCAGTAATTACAAGGCCAATTGCAAAACACTGATGCATCCACTGAGTTGCAGAAATATTAAAAACAAATCCAACTACAGTAACCCCAATACTTATTATGGTTTGCAGTTGTATGCTTGGTTCGTTTTTAACCAGGGCAATGGCGCCCACTATAGCATATTTAGATGCTAGCACACGATTTTTTAAAAAAGCGATAAGCATTAAATTAAAGCATTTAAAGCAGCTTGATAATTAGGTTCTTGTCCAATCTCTGGAACTTGTTCTGAGTATAAAACGGTATTTTGCTCGTCCAAAACAATAACAGCCCTTGCGTGTAAATTAGCAAAAGGACCATCTGTAATGGTAAGACCATAGGCGTCTCCAAAACTTCCATCTTTAAAATCACTTAGCATTTCAACATTATCAAGTTTTTCTGCGGCACAAAAACGAGCTTGTGCAAATGGTAGATCTCTAGAGATACAAAGTACCTGTGTATTACTTAGAGACGCCCCATGAGTGTTAAAGGCTTTCACAGCGCTTGCGCATACACCTGTATCAACACTAGGGAAGATATTTAGTATTTTTCTTTTGCCAGAAAAATCGGAGATATTTTTTGATGATAAATCTGCTGCTGTAAGGGTGAAATCTGGAGCTGTTGTTCCAATTTCAGGGAGTGTTCCAACGGTGTTTGCAGGGTTTCCACCAAGAGTTATTTTAGCCATGTTTTTTTATACAAGTTAGTTTAATTTAGTTTATTTTGCTTGCCTTATCATTCTAATTTTTATTTTAAACGCTGCAAAGAGCAAGGTCATAAATGGGCTAAGCCAGTTAAAGATAGCGAACATAAAATATTCTCCAACCCCAACTCCCAACACATCACTTTGGTAGGCTCCACAAGTGTTCCATGGTATTAAAACAGAAGTTACTGTACCAGAATCTTCTAAGGTTCTAGAGAGGTTTTCTGGAGCAAGTTCTTTGTCTTGGTATGCTTTTTTAAACATTTTTCCTGGGATTACCAGAGCAAGGTATTGATCACTTGCAATTACATTTAATCCAAAACAACTCACAACGGTGGTTGCAAACAAACCAAATACACTTGAGGCCATTTTCAGTAAAGCTTTTGTGATTCTGGCTAATGCGCCAATGCCGTCCATCACACCCCCAAAAACCATAGCAGAGGCAATAAGTAATATGGTCCAAAGCATGCCAATAAGACCTCCAGAACTGAACAGTTCATTTAAAGTTTCATTAGATGTTTTTATAGCAGTGTCACTAAAGATTGCTTGCGAAAGTGAGCTCATTGTAGAGTCAGAAACTTTTGCTAAAATTTCTGGTTGAAAAATTACAGCAAAAATTGCTGCCGAGACAACTCCTGTTGCCAGAGATATTAATGGGTTTATTTTCAGTACAATAAGCGCAATTACCAAAATTGGTACCAAAAAGAGCCACCCTGTTGTGTTAAATGTTGCGTTTATGGTTTGTAAAAGGTTGCTTATATCTGCCTCTCCAGAGGTTTCAATAGTCATGCTTAAAATAGAAAACACAATTAAGGTAATAATAATAGTTGGTACCGTTGTGTAGGCCATGTATTTTATATGGGTAAACAAATCTGTACCTGCCATAGCGGGAGCAAGGTTTGTTGTGTCACTAAGGGGAGACATTTTATCTCCAAAATAGGCTCCAGAGATAACAGCTCCTGCAATCATGCCTGGATTAATACCAAGGGCTGTACCTATGCCAACTAGGGCGATACCTACTGTTGCTGATGTAGTCCAGGAACTCCCTGTTGCAATAGATATAATAGCTGCAATTATAACAGATGCCGGTAAAAATATTTCTGGGCTTAATACCTGCAAGCCATAATAGACCATGGCCGGAATAATACCGCTAACAAGCCAAGTTCCTGCCAAAGCGCCAACAAGCATTAGTATGATAATAGGTTTGTACACACTCTTAAGGTTTTCTATAACCTCTTTAATCATTACCCCAATAGAAACTTTATTAAACAGCCCAACTATCATTGCAATACCACCACCCATTAGCAGGATATATTGGTTTGAGTAATCTCCAAGCCATGCTCCATCTTTTAAAAATATATTATAAGCAAGCAAAGACATTAAAATAACAACTGGAATAAGTGCCTCCAAAATACTAAGTTGTTTGTTGTCTTTAATTTTTTGCTCCTGAAATTTAATATCTGAGAGATTCTCTTGTGGCATAATAAGGGATTTAATTTGTTTTGTAATGTTACGATTTTGTAAAGATGTATGCAAATCAAAAAGAGAGCTGTAATAAAACCTTACAACTCTCTTGGTATTTTTAATCTTAGGGTAATTTTACAAAACTCCTACATCCCTCATGCACTGACGCATAATTTGGTAGGTGCGTTCTATGTCATCATCAAGACCAATAGAGAAACGTATAAGGCCATCTGTGAGCCCCATTTGTGCTTGTTCATCTTCTGGTATTTCAGAAGATGTTGACGTTCCAGGTGCGCTAAATAATGTTTTATAAAACCCTAAACTTACTGCAAGATATCCTACATTTCTCTCTTGCATTAGCTCCATTAGTTTGTTTGCTTTTTCTAGCCCTCCTGCATCAATGGTTAACATACCTCCATACCCGTATTTGGTATTCATCATACTATTGTAAAGGCTATGCCCTGGGTGAGATGGCAACCCTGGATAAACTGCACGTAGGCCATCTGCTTCAAATTTTTGAGCAAGATACAGCGCATTTTTACTATGCTGTTGCATGCGTATGTGCAGGGTTCTAAGATTTTTTAAAATAGAGGCTGCACGAAGACTATCCATAGATGCTCCCAAAAGCATGCAGGCGCCATCGTTTACATCACGCAGTGCATCTATTAGTTCTTGAGATCCACATACAACACCCCCCATAGTATCACTACTACCGTTTATAAATTTTGTTAAACTATGCATCACAACATCTGCTCCCAATTTAATTGGCGAGATACTCAGTGGTGAGAAGGTGTTATCTACAAGAAGCTGCAGCTTGTGTTTTTTTGCAATGGCAGCAAGCCCTTTAATATCTGCTATTTCCAGTAGTGGATTACTTACACACTCACAGAAAATGATTTTTGTTTCAGGGGTAATGGCCGCCTCAACGGCTTCTAGACTTGTAATGTCTACAAAAGAGGTTTCGATGTTTAGTTTTGGCGTAAAGTTTTTTAAGAAAGCGTAGGTACCGCCATAAATTGTTCTTGATGATACTATGTGGTCTCCGGCTTTACAAAATTGCAAGATGGTAGGGGTAATGGCTCCCATACCACTTGCGGCTACATTAGCTGTTTGGGTTCCTTCCATTGCAGCAAGAGCTTCTCCTAAATACATGTTAGAAGGGGTGGTGTGTCTAGAGTATAAGTAACATCCCTCTGTGTTTCCTTCAAAAGTATCAAGCATGGTCTGTGCAGATAAAAAGGTATAGGTTGAGGAGTCTGAGATAGATGGGTTTACACCTCCAGATTCTCCAAAAAATTGGAGATCTTGTATGTCGTTTGCAGGATTAAATTCTTTTTTTGCCATTATAAGGGGATATTATTTGATTTCGTAAGATTTAAAATAAATTATACATCAAATATACTATTATATAGAATAATTATTGAAATTAAATATTAAATAAAGTAATTTTTTCTATATTTTTATTAATATTATGTTTTTTAATCTAATTATATCTGTTTTGTTGCGTATATTTAGAAAAATTTTTCTCCATGAAATTAGACTTTATAGATTTTACGCTTCTAAATTATCTACAACAAGATAGTAAACAGACCAATAAAGAGTTGTCATCAAGATTAAACTTGTCTGTAACGGCAGTGTATGAGAGAATCAAGAAATTGGAGCGAAATGGTGTGATAAAAAAGTATGTAGCTCTTTTAGAAAAAAAACATCTGGACTTTGGTTTTATGGTTTTTTGCCATGTAAAACTCTCTGAACATACAGAGTCTAGTATTTCAAACTTTGAGGCTAAGATTTCTTTAATTGATGAGGTTTTGGAGTGTTATCACGTAAGTGGAGAATTTGATTATTTGTTAAAAGTTATGGTAAAGGATATGGATGCCTTTAGGTACTTTATGATCAATAATTTAACTTCTCTAAAAAATATAGGAAGTACTCAAAGTTCTTTTACTATAAATGAGGTGAAAAACACAACAGTTTTGCCTGTCAAGTAAAAAATAGCGATAGTGTTAGTGTATTTTAAATTTCATGCAAATCATCAACTTCAATGCTCATAAACTTTTAAACTTCTTCACAGAATTGTACCTTTGCAGTCTAGCTTCGGAAATTTTAAAACCGTTGTAAAATGTTAATTTAAATAAGATAGTATGTCAAAGTATGATGTTGCAGTAATAGGTTCTGGCCCTGGTGGATATGTAGCGGCAATTCGTTGCGCACAATTAGGGATGAAAACCGCAATTATCGAAAAATATAATACCCTTGGAGGTACCTGTTTAAATGTGGGTTGTATACCAAGTAAGGCACTTCTAGATTCATCACACCACTATGAAGATGCTATGAAGCATTTTGTAGACCATGGTATTGATATTCCTGGAGAGGTTAAAATTAATTTCAAAAAGATGATCGAAAGAAAAGCAACTGTGGTAGATCAAACTACCAAAGGGATTGATTTTCTGATGAACAAAAACAAAATTGATGTTTTTACAGGAGTGGGTTCTTTCAAAGATGCTACACATATTGAAATAACAGGTGAGAGCACCCAAACAATAGGAGCTACCAATACAATTATAGCAACGGGTAGTAAACCAGCTACCTTGCCGTTTATTACACTAGATAAAGAGCGTGTTATTACCTCTACAGAGGCTTTGAGTCTTACAGAAATCCCTAAACACATGGTGGTGATAGGTGGAGGTGTAATAGGCCTAGAGCTGGGTCAAGTATACAAAAGACTAGGAGCAGAAGTATCTGTAATAGAATACATGGATAGAATTATTCCTACCATGGACACTGCCCAAAGCAAGGAGCTAATGAAAGCTATGAAAAAACAAGGTGTTAAATTTTTCTTGTCTCACAAGGTGTCTAATGTTTCAAGAGAAGCAGATAAGGTACGTATTACCGCTACAGATAAAAAAGATAAAGAAGTAACCTTTACGGGTGATTATTGTTTAGTTTCTGTTGGGCGTAGAGCCTTTACAGACGAGCTTGCACTGCAAAATGCAGGTGTTAAAGTCAATGAGCGTGGTCAAGTAGATGTTAACGATCATCTGCAAACCAATATTTCAAATATATATGCTATTGGAGATGTGGTGCGTGGCGCTATGCTCGCACACAAGGCAGAAGAAGAGGGTGTTATGGTTGCCGAAATATTAGCGGGTCAAAAACCTCACATAGATTATAACTTAATTCCTGGTGTTGTCTATACCTGGCCAGAAGTGGCTAGTGTTGGTAAAACAGAGGAGCAATTAAAAGAATCTGGAACGGCCTATAAATCAGGACAATTTCCTATGCGCGCTCTAGGAAGATCAAGGGCCAGCGGCGATACCGATGGATTTGTGAAAATACTAAGTGATGCAACCACCGATGAGATATTAGGAGCTCATATGGTAGGAGCTCGTTGTGCAGATCTTATTGCCGAAATGGTAGTAGCTATGGAGTTTCGTGCCAGCGCAGAAGATATAGCGCGTATGAGTCATGCCCATCCAACCTACGCTGAAGCAATCAAAGAAGCCGCCTTGGCAGCAACTGCAAACAGAGCATTACATATTTAATTACCTAATTAGTATCCTATAAAAGAATTCTAGGGCATGCCATGATAGAGTATCAAAATCATGTTTGTTACTAGAATTCTTTTTTATTTGAAATGGTACTACTTTTCAATATCTTTAAAAAATGAAAAAAATCATCGCCTTTGCCGGGAGTAATAGTAGCAGATCTATAAATCATGCCCTTGTAAGCTATCTGGCCTCTACCATAGAGAATTGTGATGTTACCGTGCTTGATCTTACAGACTATCCTTTGCCCATGTATGGCCAAGATATTGAAACCAAAGAAGGCTACCCAGATACCCTTGTTAGCTTATTGGAGATTATTAAACAAGCAGATGGTGTATTGATTTCTGTAAATGAGCATAATGGTACTATTTCTGCTTTTTTTAAAAATGTAATTGATTGGTTGTCTATAATAGATAGTAGTTATTTAAGTCAAGCAAAAGCGCTACTGCTAAGTACCTCTGATGGAGCTAGAGGAGGCCAAACAGCACTAGCTTATCTTACAGATTTTTATACCAGAAAAAAGGTAGACATTGTTGCAAGTATTCCATTTCCTTCTTTTAGCGATAATTTTAATCTAAAAGATGGGAAAATTGTAAATCAACAACAAGCAAAAATTATGCAAGAGGCAGTTGCCTTATTGATAGCTTCTTTATAGTGAAACGATATTCAAAAACTTTTACTGCGACCCTTACAGATACCCTCAGGCAACAATTGTTGCAATGGGCGCAGCAGTATGATGAGCTTGCCTGGCTAGACTCTAATGAGCATGTCCAGACATACGGTACTTATAGTGCTATATTGGCCGTTGATGCCTTTACGGCACTTAAAACAGATGCAGAAAACGCCTTTGAAAAACTTGATGAGTATCAAACAATAACAAAAGACTGGTTGTTTGGATCTTTGAGTTACGATCTTAAAAACGATGTAGAATCCTTAACATCAAAAAATACAGATGGTCTAGAGTTTCCGCAGTTGTATTTTTTTCAACCCAAAAAGGTATTTCTTTTTTCTAAAACAACAGTTACCTTATCATATCTTAATATGGTTGATGATGAGTTGCAGGATGATTGGAATGCTATTTTGGCTACCCACGTAACTCAAAAAACTATTTCAAAACAACCAATAAAGATGGTAGCAAGAACTTCGAAACAGCGCTATCTCAAAAAGGTAGACACGATGCTACAGCACATTAAAATAGGTGATATCTATGAAGCTAATTTTTGTCAAGAATTTTTCTCTAAAGAGGTAACACTAGACCCAACAGCTGCTTTTTGGAAATTAAATGAGCTGTCTACCCCTCCTTTTGCAACATTTATAAAATTAGAGCAGCAATATATATTATCTGCCTCTCCAGAGCGTTACCTTAAAAAAGAGGGTACACATATTGTTTCTCAACCTATTAAAGGAACTGCCAAGCGGGCCGTTTCAAAACGTGAAGATGCCCAATTGATATTGCAACTGCAGCAGGACCCAAAAGAGCGAAGTGAAAATATTATGATTACAGATTTGGTGCGTAATGACTTGTCTCGAATTGCAAAAAAAGGAACCGTGGTGGTCCAGGAGCTTTGTAAAATTTACACCTTCGAGCAGGTTCATCAAATGATTTCTACCATTACCTGTGAAGTGTCTGAATCTATACATCCAGTTGAAATTATAAAAAAAACCTACCCTATGGGAAGTATGACAGGGGCTCCAAAGGTAAGTGCAATGAAAATTATTGAAAAATTAGAAGACGCTAGGCGTGGTACTTACAGTGGTGCTGTAGGATATTTTACCCCAAGTGGTGATTTTGACTTCAATGTTGTAATTCGAAGTATTTTATACAATGCTGCTACCCAATATGTTAGTTTTTCTGTGGGTGGAGCAATTACTGCAAAGTCTAGTGCTGAGGCAGAATACCAGGAGTGTTTACTAAAAGCAAAAGCAATGCGGCAGGTATTGATGCAATAAAATTGCGTTACCGGCATTTTATCATTATTTATGCATACATTATTACTATAATTTAAGACTTGGTTACAGCATTTAAAAAACATATTACGGCTCATTTTCCAGCACTGGCAAATCAAAAAATTTTGGTTGCTTGCAGTGGTGGTCTAGACAGCATTGTATTGTTGCACTTGCTCCAAAAAATGGGTCTTACTCTAGGGGTTGCTCATTGTAATTTTAAACTAAGAGGTACTCATAGCGATGAAGATCTTAGCTTTGTTGAAACCATAGCAGGCAATCTGGGAGTTCCAGTATTTACAACTGTTTTTGACACTAAAACCTATGCTAAAACCCAAGGAGTTTCTACACAGGTTGCTGCTCGTGAATTAAGATATGATTGGTTTTATACTACGGCAAAGGCCAATGGTTATGATAGAATTGCTACAGGACATCATGCAGATGATGATCTTGAAACCTTTTTTATAAATCTTTCTCGAGTTACTGGTTTAAGAGGTTTGACAGGTATTGCTTCCAATACCGAGCAGTTAATTAGGCCTTTATTGCCTTTTTCTAGAGCACAAATAATTCAATTTGCTAAAAAAGAAGGGTTGTTTTGGAGAGAGGATTCTAGTAATAGTACCCGTGATTATTTAAGAAATAAACTTCGTCTTGATGTAATTCCAGCCTTTAAGGGTCTGAATAAAACTCTTTTGCAAAATTTCCAAAAAACCCAACAGCATCTTAAAGAAAGTCAAGCCCTGCTTGAAGATTATATTACTTTGGTGACAAATTTGGTGGTTTCTCACAAGGATACCAGCTATGAAATTGATATTAAGCAATTACAAGCACTACCAAATACCAATACACTATTGTTTGAGTTGTTGTATCCATATGGGTTTACAGATTTTAAGTCAATCACCAGTATTCTAGAAAGTGAAGTAGGCAAGAAGGTGCTTTCAAAACAGTATGTGCTCCATAAAGATAGAAACCATCTTATTTTAACTCAAAAAGAGTATGCAATAGACACGGGTGTTTATTGTATTGATGCCAAACAACAAAGTATTACTACTCCTATACACCTTAGCTTTGCGAAAGTTGCTAAGGTAGGAGCACATGAGCTATATTCCCTTTATGTAGATGCTGCAAAACTTACATATCCCTTAAAGGTTAGAGCATGGCGTTTGGATGATGTTTTTCATCCCTTTGGCATGAAAGGAAAAAAGAAACTCACTAAGTATTTTAAAGATGAAAAGCTATCTTTGTTATCCAAAAACAACGTTTGGGTATTGGAGAGTGGAGATGAGATTGTTTGGGTTATTGGCTTAAGACCTGATGACAGATATAAAGTAACAAGTGCAACCAAAGAGGTGCTAAAGATACAATGGAATACAAAATTATGAGAAAAATAATATTTTTTGTTTTACTGTTTACATCATTTGTTAGTAAAACCAATGCGCAAGGTTTTTTAGACCCTGTTACCTGGGATGTTAGTTTAGAAAAAAACAGCGGTAATCTATATACCATTACTATGGAGGCTGTTTTGGAAGAGAAATGGCATTTGTACAGCCAAGTGGAGCCAGAAATGGGACCGGATGAAATTGGCCCAATTTCCACCGAATTTAGTTACAATACCAGTGACACGAGTTTTGTTTTAGTTGGTAAAACCATAGAGCCTAAGGTAGCTCCTGTATATGATCCTATATTTGAGATGGATATTATTTTCTTTGATAATTATGCCGTCTTCACTCAGCAAATAAAAGTCATAAATCCAGACAATTTAGAAATCGAAGTAGATATTTACTATTCAGTGTGTGATGATAAACAGTGTCTGCCTCCAGAGAGTAAGATTTTTAAAATTGGTTTAAATGATAAAAAAGCTGCTGCCCAGGTTGCAAATATCACTCAAGAAGATCTTGAGAAATCAGCAAAGTTGTCGATTCCTTTAAAAGGAATGGAAAAGTACCAAACACCAGATCAAGAAGATAAAACATTTTTGACCATATTCTTTTTAGGTTTTATAGGTGGGCTTATAGCTCTGTTAACACCGTGTGTGTTCCCAATGATACCTTTAACTGTTTCATTTTTCACAAAGAGTGCCAAAAACAAAAAAATAGGGATGCGTAATGCCATTTTATATGGTTTTTTCATATTTGGAATTTATGTACTACTTAGTTTGCCATTCCATCTTTTAGACTCTTTAGACCCAGAGATATTAAATAACATTTCAACCAACGTGGCGCTCAATGTCATCTTTTTTATCATTTTTATTGCCTTTGCTTTTTCGTTTTTTGGATATTATGAAATTACTTTACCACAGTCTTGGAGTAATAAAATGGATGACAAAGCCAATAGCATAGGAGGGATCATCGGTATTTTCTTTATGGCGCTCACACTAGCTATCGTTTCTTTTTCATGCACAGGGCCTATTTTAGGCTCTCTTTTGGGAGGCTCTTTATCCAGTGATGGTGGTGCCATGCAGCTATCTATTGGTATGGGAGGTTTTGGTTTGGCCTTAGCGTTACCCTTTGCATTATTCGCACTGTTTCCAAATTGGTTAAACACCCTGCCAAAGAGCGGTGGTTGGCTAAATACGGTAAAGGTTGTCCTTGGTTTTATTGAATTGGCACTAGCCTTTAAATTTTTATCAAACGCAGATCTTGTTGAGCACTGGGGGCTGTTGAAAAGAGAAATTTTCATTGCCATATGGGTTATTTGTGCCCTAGGTCTTGCACTATATTTGTTTGGTTTTATTCGGTTTCCTCATGATGGCCCTAAAAAGAAGAAACTTCCTTTGGGTAATATTATTGTAGGTGTTGCTAGTATTTCTTTCTTTTTGTATTTACTACCAGGGCTTACAAACACAAAGTATTCAAACCTAAAGCTACTCAGTGGTTTTCCTCCACCAATGTTTTATAGTCTTTACGAGAGAGATTTAGGAATTACTGGATTTAAAGATTTTTATGATGGTCTTGCAGAGGCTGAAAAGTCTGGTAAACCTATCATGATAGACTTTACAGGTTGGGCCTGTGTGAATTGCCGTAAAATGGAAGAGCAGGTTTGGACTCGTGATGATATCTATTCAGTTATTACGGATGATTACATACTGGTTTCTCTGTATGTTGATGACAGGAAAAAACTAGATATTGATGACACATTTAATTTTTTAAAGCCAACAGGTGGTACCAAAGCCATAAAAACAGTGGGTGATAAGTGGGCTACCTTCCAAACCGTTAATTTTAAAAATAATTCTCAACCCTATTATATCTTAATAGATACAGACTTTAATCTATTAAATAGCCCTTTAGGATATACACCAAATGCAGATGCATATTTAAAGTGGCTACAACAAGGCCTCAACACCTTCTCTAAAAACATTATAAAATAAATAAAGTGTTTATTTGAAATCTATTTAGTTTATTGCCTTTGTTGTGCTATATATTTTGGTATTTTTATCAAATATTAAGTACAACATTATGCGTATATATTTTACAATTACTTTTTTTTTCTGTTTTTGCACTACAACAATTATTTCGCAAGAGCTACCGCCAATAACAAATTATTCTACAGAGGTATACAGGGCAGGAACCCAAAATTGGTCCATAACAGAGTCTTCAGATGATTTTATATATATAGCTAACAATGAGGGACTTCTAGAGTACAATGGCTCTTATTGGTTGTTGCACCCATCTCCTAATAATACAATTATTCGTTCTGTTTGTGCAGTAGGAAATAAAATATATAGTGGTAGTTACATGGAATTTGGTTACTGGGAGCAAGGTCCAGATGGTATACAAAAATACAACTCACTTACTACAACATTAGGCGTAAATCTTATTGAAGATGAACAGTTTTGGAGCATCACTCCATATAACAAATGGATTTTGTTTCAATCTTTGAGCAGAATATATATATACAACACAGAGGATAGCTCTATTAAAGTCATTGACTCAGATAATATCATACATAAGCTATTCAATGTGAATCAAGAAATCTATTTTTTTGAAATTGAAAAAGGATTGTTTACCATAGAAAATGGAACTAAAAAGAAATTATTTGATACCAAAGATTTCAATAATGATATTGTTGTTCAAATTTTGTCTATAAACAATAAAACCCTTGTCGTTACTCAAAATAGCGGTTTGTTTTCTTTGGATATTAATAGCGTTAGGCCTTGGCCAATCTCTGTGGCCAAGGATATAAAGCAGGCAAGTATATATACAGCCCTGGCCCTTAGAGACGGTACCATTTTACTTGGAACGATAGGTAGCGGTATTATTCATCTCTCTGCCCAGGGAGAGCAACTCTTTAATATCAATAGATTTAATGGTCTTGGAGACAACACCGCTTTGTCTCTTTATGAGGATCACAATAGCAATCTATGGGTTGGCCTAGACAATGGTTTAGATTGCGTAAATATTAAATCTCCGTATTTAAATTATACAGATAGGAGAGGTACCCTTGGTACCACCTACGCTTCTATTATTTTTGAAAATAAACTCTATTTAGGAACAAATCAAGGACTTTTCTACAAGCCTTTAAATACTGATATGGCTTTTGAGTTAATTCGTGGAACCGAGGGACAGGTTTGGTGTCTTGAGCAGATTAATAACACCTTATTTTGTGGCCATAACAGTGGTACCTTTCAAATAAAAGGCTCTACCGCCAAACTTATAGCTAATGAAATGGGAACTTGGTCTATTAAACCAATCCCTGGTGAAAATAAAGACCTCTTAATACAGGGAAATTATAATGGTTTAAACATACTTGAGAAAAAAAATGGTACTTGGGGTTTTACTAATAAAATTGAAGGCTTTGATATTTCTTCAAGATATTTCGAGTTTTCTTCTGACACTACTATTTTGGTAAGTCACGAGTATAAAGGTGTCTATTCATTAGATGTTGGCAAAAAATACACAAAAGTAAACAAGATTAAAAAACACACTTCTGTAACTAAGGGCTCAAATTCCAGCATAGCAAAATTTTATGATCGCCTATTATATGCAAACGAGCAAGGTGTTTTTGTTTTAGATCCTAAAACTGATACTTTTTTTAGGGAGGAGCGATTGAGTACTATCTTTTCTAAAGACTCATACGTCTCTGGTAAGTTAGAAACCAATGTTGAAGAAATGTTATGGTTTTTTACCAAAGACGGTATTACTTATATAACCAAAGAACCCTTTACAGATTCTTATATCATTAAAACAATGCAGATTCCAATTTCACTTCGTAAACAAAAGAAGGGTTTTGAAAACATTTCAAGGATAAGTGCTAAGCAATTTCTATTTGGGACTTCAAATGGATATTTTTTAATTAACACTAAAGATACATTGGAGAAGCGGTACGATGTTTATTTAAATGCTGTCTATGTTGGCGAGTCTAGACAAGATGCCGAGCTAATTAATAAAGATCAGACACTATTTAAAGCTTATGAGAATTGTATTGTGTTCAAATATTCTGTTCCTGAGTATGATACATATAAAATTTCAGAATTTCAATACCTTCTAGAAAGTGATTCAAATACCTCCTGGAGTGAATGGAGTACAAGCGCTACTGTGTCTTTTGATAATTTGAGTTATGGAGATTATACCTTTCGTTTAAAGGCACGAGTAAATAATACTTTGCAAGAAAGTGAGGCTCAGTACTCTTTTACTATAGAAAGACCTTGGTACTTCTCTACAGTCTTAATTTGTTTGTATATAGTGGCATTTATTTTCTTTTTTATTTTTGTAAATGCTTGGTATAAAAGAGGCTATAGGTTAGAAAAAAATAGAATTCTAGAAAAAAGTAGTAGAGAGATTGCTTTAAAAGAGCTTGAGTCTCAAAAAGAAATCATACAATTAAAGAACGAAAAACTACAACAAGAAATTGATGCTAGAAATAGAGAATTGGCTGTTTCTACTATGAGTATGATTAAAAAGAACAATGTGCTAAATGATTTTAAAGGAGAGCTTTTGAAATTTTCTGAAATAGAAACGGTAGCGCCATTGGTTAAAAAGATCAATAAATCTTTAAATGACAAAGATGATTGGGAGTTCTTTGAGGAGGCATTTAATCATGCAGATAAAGATTTCTTTAAGAAAGTTAAAGATATACATCCAGAGCTTACTTCAAATGATTTGAGATTTTGTGTTTATTTGAGACTAAATTTATCTTCAAAAGAAATTGCCCCCTTGCTTAACATATCGCACAGAAGTGTTGAAATTAAAAGGTATAGATTGCGTAAAAAAATCAATCTAGACAACAGGGTCAACCTAAACAACTACTTTATAGGTTTAAAATAGCTACAACAGTGTGTTTTCACACTACAACATTACTACAACATTTGTATATTAAAATTTTATATTACTTTTTCACTGCTATTCTTCTTACAATGCAATATGTATATAACCATTAGGTTTTTATTGTCATATTGATAAATTACACCCATTGTTTTTGAGATGTATGTTTTATGTATAGGTTAAAATCAAGGAAATGTTAGTTTTCATACTTATATTGTACCAAAATTTAATTGAATGAAACACATTAGTATTTTTGTTGCTGTTTTTTGTTTTTGCTTTGTGGCTAGTGCCCAAAACTTTTCATTGTCAGGAACAGTAGTTGATCAAAATCAAAACATGCCTTTACTAGGTGCCACTGTTTTGGTAAAAGGAACTCAAAATGGAGTTACTACAGATTTTGATGGAAATTTCAAAATTGACGAAGTCTCAATTAATGACATTATAGTAGTGTCTTACGTTGGTTTTGTTAATTCAGAAACACGCATCACATCTCAAAATAACGTTATAATTTCGTTAACTCCAGATGTAGATTCCTTAGAGGAGGTTTTAATAGTTGGTTACGGTACACAGCGTAAGAAAGAAATTACCGGTGCTGTATCAGTAGTATCTAGCGAAACCATAGAGGATTTAAAACCAACTAGAATTGAGCAAGCCTTACAGGGTCAGGTTGCTGGGGTGCAAATTACTCCAAGCTCTGGTGCTCCTGGTAGTGGACTAGATATTAAAATTCGTGGTATTGCCACCAATGGCGATAGTAGACCTTTAATTCTTTTAGATGGAAACGTAATTGAAGATTTGAGTGTTGTAAATCCTTCAGATATAGAATCTATAAATGTATTGAAGGATGCAACAGCTGGTATATATGGAGTAAGGGCCGCCAACGGTGTTATATTAATAACAACAAAAAGTGGTAGTTATGATTCTGAAATCAAATTTGATTTTAAATCTTATTACGGTATACAAGAAACCACCCGTAAGATTTCTGTTTTAAATGCTACAGAATATGCAGGTCTTGTTAACGAGGCTAGGATTAATAACGGTGAGGCGCCGCTTTTTATCAATGTTGGTTCTTTGGGTCAAGGTACAGATTGGCAAGAAGAGGTATTTGAAGCAGCTCCAATATATAATGCAGATATTACTGTTTCTGGTGGTACAGAAAACGGACGTACTTCTTTTAGCGCCTCATACTTAACACAAGATGGTATTGTTGGTGGTGATAAAGCAAACTTCAATCGTTTTACTTCAAGACTGAGCCATGACAGAAAAATTCTAAAGAAAATTGAGTTTAATTCAACGTTACTTTTTTCTGGTATAGAGCGTAAATCACTGAGTGAAAATTCTTTGGGTTCTGTGTTATATAACGCCTTAAACAATGCGCCAACTTTTACGGTAAGAGATGCAGCTGGAAATTACACCCTAGCAGAGGGATTGGGTAATGAGGTTATTAACCCCCTTGCACAAATGGAGAACACTATCAACAATACTAGAGTCAGAAAACTTAGTGGAAGTTTTAGTGCAAATTATAAATTCTTAGAAAACTTCAAAATTGAATCTAGAATTCAAGCCAACTATGCAGAAGTTTTTGGCTTTAGTTATTCACCGGTTGCTTTTTACGGTTCTGGTAAAGTGTTTAACATTTCTCCAGACAGAGATATTTTATCTGAATCGGCAAATATTTTTAGAGATTATACTTTTGATTCTTTTATCAATTACAATAATACCTTTAAAGATGCTCACAAACTTGATGTTACTTTGGGTACTTCTATTTTTCAAACCACTGGAAGATTTACAGGATTTACTGGAATCAATATACCAGGTACAGATCCATCAGTTGTATCCATGGAAGATGCAGAGATAGTTACTGATAACTTCCAAAATGGTGGAAATACTTTTGATGCAAGGCTTCTTTCTTATTTTGCTCGTGTACAGTATGATTATAAAGGAAAATATTTATTCTCTGGTGTAATGCGTAGAGATGGTTCAACCAAATTTGGACCTGCAAACAAGTTTGGATATTTCCCCTCTGCATCTGCAGGTTGGATTTTGTCTGAGGAAAGTTTCTTAAATGACAGTAATACTTTTGATTTCTTGAAAATAAGAACTTCATACGGTATCTTGGGTAATGATAGAATTAGAGACTTTGGTTTCGAATCTATATTAAACGGTGAGGGTGCTTATGTATTTGATGAAGAATTACTTTTCGGAACAGCTATCGGAGGCCTTTCAAATCCTGAGATACGTTGGGAAAAGCAATATACTTTTGATGTAGGTGTTGATGCTAAGTTTTTTGATAACAAACTAGATGTATCTATAGATTACTTTAACAGACGTACAGATGACTTATTAATAACACCTCAAACTTCGGGTATTCTAGGAGGGAGTGCTCCAGGATCTGGCGCCCCTACTGTAAATGCTGGTTCTGTTCAAAATACAGGATTAGAATTAAGCCTTTCTTATAGAAATACAGTTTCTGAAGATTTTAAATATAATTTTAGTATCAATGCCACGGCATTAGACAATGAAGTACTAGAAGTTAACGGAGAGGCAAGTTTCTTACAGGGTGGTTCTTTTGGAGTGGGTCAAGAAGCGCCAGCAAGAATGGAAGCCGGGTTACCAATTGGTTATTTTAGAGGATATCAAACAGATGGTGTTTTCCAAAACCAAGAAGAAGTTGATGCCCATGCCTCTCAAAGCAATGCGCAACCAGGAGACCTACGATTTAGAGATACCAACGGAGATGGTGTTATTACAACCGATGACAAAACCTACCTTGGAGATCCTATTGCAGATGCAACCTTTGGTTTAAATCTTGGATTCACTTACAAGAACTTTGATTTTCTTGCCTATGTATTCTCTTCTGTAGGAAATGAGATCGTTCGTAACTACGAGCGTTTTCAACCCCTTACCAATAGATCTACAATGTATCTAGACAGATGGACTGGCCCAGGAACAAGTAATGATACACCTCGTGTAACTACGGGCGCTACACAAAACAATCAATTTTCTGACTTTTTTGTAGAAGACGGATCTTTTGTAAGGCTTCAAAACATACAAGTAGGGTATACCCTTTCAGACACTTTCTTGGAAGATTACAAGATTAATGAACTACGCCTCTATGTTTCTGCAAGTAACTTAGTAACGCTTACAAAATATACAGGGTATGATCCAACGGGGTCTTCAGGACAACCTATTGGTGGTGGTATTGATTATGGTTTTTACCCAACACCAAAAACATATTTATTTGGTTTACAACTAAAATTTTAATGCGATGAAAATGATGAGATATACATACAAAGCAATACTTTATTTTGGATTAGCATCAACATTACTACTTTCCTGTAGCGATGATTTTGTG
>Ga0209193_1000357_pt1 | contig 31492 bp, 29 predicted proteins | sample COGITO_mtgs_1003_FD_185515 | JGI IMG/M metagenome (GOLD analysis project Ga0209193, IMG submission 185515) | Pelagic marine microbial communities from North Sea - COGITO_mtgs_100330 (SPAdes) (version 2) | ecosystem: Environmental > Aquatic > Marine > Epipelagic ...
TATTATTTTTAAGTGTAACCACCCCTGAAGTTGGATTAGGGAAATACGTAAAGTTTTCAAAAACAGTGTTTTCAACACCAAGAATTTGTGAAATATTAATAGTTGTCGCTCCTCCAGAATTTGTTGCTAGTAAAAAATAGTATTTGCCTATTTCTGGCTCAATTGAAGAACTAGTTCCTGTAAAACATGGGTTTTGCGCATCCTCAACGCGTATTAACTCCGCAATACTTGGGGTGGCATTTGTCGCCTCAAAGAAAATGACACTACTCACACCACTAGGTGTTTCAATAGAGGCTTCTGTTAGTCCCATACCAGGGGTACACAAAAAGGAATACCAAACTCCATTAAATCCGTCAATGGTACAGTTGGTTGGGTTGCCACCTTCTTCTGTCGCAAATTGTGTGTCCACATTTTCATCTGTGTATGCGCCAGGAATATTTATTGCATTTGCAATTAGATCGTTTGGTGGCGGCATTGGTGGCTCAGCACAATCAACAGTAATTGTGAAGTTTCCAGTGTCTCCATTATAGCCCTCTATAGCTATGTAGTATGTTGTTCCTGGAATGGTTGTTAGTGTTATTTCAGGGCCTAACTCACAAGCGTCATCATTTTCAATTGGGTTGTCAAGGTCACAACTTGTATAGATACGCATGTAAGGATCATAGTCAAAAGCTGTACACAAAGAAAATGCAACATCTCTAGCCAGAGGTGATGTTTCTATAAATTTATAAAAGGCATCTGGACCACCCACTCCATTTGTGTCTGTTTTGTCTAGTGTAGTTCCTTCTATGGAGCCACCACAACCAATTTCTTGTGCTGTTTGGCAGTTGTCATTAAAGCCCTCAGGATTAAAAATTAATTCCCAGTCAAAAGCATCTACTCCCCATCTATCATCCCACTCTATTAAATATTCTACTCCACCAACAACTTCAACGCCAAGCAAAATTGAACCAAATCCATTAGGTGCATCACAGCCGTCATCATCATCTGCAACAGGAGTTAACACATCACAGCCATCTGTGTAGATGTTTATTCTTGTATCTATTGCAGTTGGATCTGAAGCGCAAGAGTTAATATTTATAGTACCGTTTTCAACAGGTGTGTAACTATACCATAAGGCATCTGAGGCATCCCCTTGTGTTGCCCCGCCAGATCCATCAATGATAAATACATCATTAAACACCCCTGGTGTTACCGCAAGTGCCTCTTCACAGTTAGTTCCACCAACTGGATCGGGGGTATAGGTTAATTCCCAGTCAAAGGCATCTGCACCCCATCTGTCATCCCATTCAAACAAATATTCTTGACCTATATTAACCACCACATCCTCTAGTATCGATCCATACGTAGTTGGAGCATCACAGCCATCATCATCATTAGCAATTGGCGTTAATGTATTACAGGTGTCTGTATAAATCCATAATCTGGTATCAATTCCAGCAGGGTCTGAAGCACAAGAGTTAATGTTAATAGTACCGTTTCCAGTTGCTATATAACTATACCACATAGCATCTGTGGCACTATCTTGGGATGCTCCGCCAGTGCCTACAGTAATTGCAACATCGCTATATATTGCTGGTGTTATTAAAACCGCATTAGCGCAGTTGTCACCGCCATTTTGTGCTTTGGTTTGCCATGTAAAAGAAGTTGCTACTACTAGTAAAAATAAAATATAATTTTTTTTCATGGCTTTTGTTTTAAGTTGCTTATCAAATATAGTATTATTTTTTTTTAAAAAATAGGTGCTTTTGTGAAACAGCGTACCTAAATTGTCGTCATTTAAAAGACTCCTAATAAACCACTTACAAACGTGTCAAATTCTTTACTTGTAACACAGTGCAGAGCACAAAACCCTAGAGCCCAAACTGCGCTCTATAGCCAGTACTGTGATGGTATGTTTATAGTGGCCAGTAGGTATCTAAAAGACACAGCAGAGGCAGAGGATGCCATGCAAGTTGCTTTTATTAAGGCATTTAAAAAAATAGAGCAATTTAAAGGAGATGTAAGTTTTGGAGCTTGGTTAAAACGCATTGTAATAAATACATGTTTGGATGCTTTGAAAAAGAAAAAGATTCATTTTGAAGAAATTAACGAGCAGACCCTTAGTTTAGAACAACAAAATGATGAGAGTTGGTCTGTAGATAATAATATAACTAAACAACTTATAGAGCAGGCTATTGAAAAGTTGCCTCCAAATTATAAATCTGTGGTACAATTATTTTTGTTAGAGGGATATGATCATCAAGAAATAGCCCAGGTTCTTGACATCACGCAAAGCGCCTCTAGAACAAAGTTGCATCGCGGTAAAATACAATTACAACAACATCTAAAACAGCTACACTATGGCACAGGATATTAGAGATATAATGAAGGCTAGCTCATCACAAGAGCCAAAATTACCAAAAGGTCACAAGGCTCGGTTTGAAGCTAGGTTACAGGCTAATTTTAGCCCAAACAAGACGCTGCAGGCTTCTAGTCCTATGCAAATTTGGATCAAAATTGCTGCTGTTGCTATAGCCTTTGTAGCCGTGAGTGTTTTTGGCTATTATCAATTATCCAAAAATAGCATGGGAGATAGTCTAGTTGAGAGTGTGCCAGGGGTAGAGTCTCAAACCGATGAAAAACTAGTACACTTAGCTGATATTTCTCCAGATTTAAAACGTGTTGAGCAGTACTACACTACTGGAATCAAAGGTGTATTAGCATCCTTAACAATTACCACAGATAATAAAGATGTAATTGATGGATACATGCAACAACTACAGGTGCTGGATTTGGAATATGAAAGCTTGAATTTAGAACTGACCCAGGCAGGTCCTACAGAGGAGACCATTACAGCCTTAGTAGATAATCTTAAACTGAGACTAGAATTGTTAATGAAGCTCAAAACAAAATTAAAAGAACTAAAAAATAACACCAATGAAAATATCAGCAGCATTGAAGTTTAGGCTATTGTGGGCGCTTGCTCTTGGATTGGTAGCTACAGGTTTTTCTCAAGAGAAATTTGTAGAGTCTTATAATGCAGGTGATGATATGCTTGTTACGTTAAAGACCTCTTATACCAATGTTATTTTTGAAACCTGGAATAAAGATAAGGTAGAGGTAACCGCTTTTATAGAAGGAGAAGATGTAACCAAAGAACAAAAAATAGCTCTTTTTGACGCGTGGGATTTTGAGGTTTTAGGGAACTCAAAAAATGTAATTATAACCTCAAGTGGTATCGGAAACTGGAACGGTAGTACCCTCTCTAGTTTAGAGGCTCAAATAGGTAAAGAATATGAATTTGTATTTACATATGATGAAAATGGAGCTGTTAAAACAATTGTAAAAACAAACAAAGCAAAAACACTGCCCCTGGCTAAAAGATCTATAATCATTAAAATGCCAAAAAACACAAAGACTGATATCAATGTGAGATACGGTGAAATTAAAATGGCAGATGCATTTAATGTGAAAGCAACCTTAAATCATACTCCATTTACCGCAGATCGTATCGATGGTGTACAAACACTCATTAATGCCTCTTATGCACCCGTGGTTGTAGAGCATTGGCAGTACGGCACCTTGTATGTTAAATTTGTTGGTGCCTGTGAAATTCAAACCCTAGAGAGCATACAGCTTAATGCTAATTCTAGTGACGTGTTTGTTGGCAGTATAAGTAAAGAGGCCTATGTTACAGGATCCTTCGGAACCTTGATTATTGGTAAAGTAGCAGATAATTTTAAACGCTTAGAGATTGTTTTGCGCAATGCAGATGCCTCTGTTGCGATGCCTAATACCCCTTTTACATTTTTGTTTAATGGAAAAAAATCAAGTTTAAAACACCCTAAATCATTGCAGTTTAATACCACAAAAGAGGCGCAAAGAGTCTTAGCTAAAGGTTTCTATAAAAATGCGAGTACAAGCAGCAATTTTCTTGTTAATGCAGATTATAGTAATTTAATTTTACAGTAAGGAACTACGCTAATTTTAAAATCCCCCAAGAGCAAATGCCTTTGGGGGATTTTATATTTTTAGTTGGGTGTTATTGAGTCAATACCCATTCTCCTTTTGTTATCAGTGGAATTGCTTGTTTGTACTTTACTTGTTTGCTCTCTCCGCTCATTACATGCTTTATGGTTACTTTGTCATTACGACCAATTTTTGGCATTTCGCGGGTAATGGTTTCTGTTATTTGCTGCTGGTTTTGAGTTTGTCCAGCTGCCTTAGACCCAACAGAGCGCTGGTCAAGGTTTTGTATTTCGTCTTTCTGCTCGTTAAGTTTTTGTTTACTCTTTACCTCTCGAGCTTCTTGAATTTGTCTTTGGTTTTCTTTAGGTAACTCTCCTTTAAACAAGAATGATAACACATCTTTATTTACATTTTCCACCATCTTTTTAAAGAGTTCAAAGGCTTCAAATTTGTAAATTAAGAGTGGATCTTTTTGCTCATGTACGGCCAGTTGTACAGATTGTTTTAACTCATCCATTTTTCGCAGGTGTGTTTTCCAAGTATCATCAATAATTGCTAGTGAGATATTTTTCTCAAAATCCTTTACTAGTTCTGCACCTTTTGTTTGGTAGGCTGTTTCTAGATCTGTGGCAACATTTAGGGTTTTAACTCCGTCCGTGAAAGGCACTAAAATACGTTTGTATTGATCTTTATGGTTCTCATATACATTTTGGATTACAGGGAAGGCAATCTCTGCATTTTGCCTCATTTTTTCTTGATAGTGGCCGTAAGCAACTTTATACACTTTTCCTGCAATTTCTTGAGACCCTAATTTTTCAAATTCGTTTTGATCTATAGGGGCACTAATAGAAAAATAACGTATGAGCTCAAATTCAAAATTCTTGAAATCTTGACTTTCTTTGTTGTTCTGCGAAATGATCTCTGCAGTATCATAAATCATGTTGGCAATATCCACGCGCAGTCTATCTCCAAACAATGCGTTGTATCTTCTTTTGTATATTACCTCACGCTGTGCGTTCATGATATCATCGTACTCCAATAGTCTTTTACGAATACCGAAGTTGTTTTCTTCTACTTTTTTCTGAGCTCGTTCTATAGACTTAGAAATCATAGAATGCTGTATTACTTCTCCTTCTTGTAGGCCCATTCTATCCATCATCTTAGCGATACGTTCACTACCAAAAAGACGCATTAGGTTGTCTTCTAAAGAGACATAAAACTGTGAGCTTCCTGGATCTCCTTGACGTCCAGAACGACCTCTTAGCTGCCTGTCTACACGTCTAGAGTCATGACGCTCTGTACCTACAATGGCAAGACCTCCAGAGGCCTTCACGGCATCACTTAATTTAATATCTGTACCACGACCTGCCATGTTGGTTGCAATTGTAACCACGCCAGGATTTCCTGCTTGTGCTACAATATCTGCCTCACTTTTATGCATCTTTGCATTCAAGGTATTGTGTTGTACTTTTCTAATGCTAAGCATACGGCTTAATAGCTCAGATATCTCTACAGATGTTGTACCAATTAATATAGGTCTTCCTTGTTTAGAGAGTTCTGTTACTTCGTCAATAACAGCGTTGTATTTTTCTCTTTTAGTTTTGTAAATTTTATCTTCACGATCATCCCGAACAATTGGTTTGTTTGTTGGTATTTCTACTACATCTAGTTTGTAGATTTCCCAAAGTTCTCCCGCTTCAGTGACCGCTGTACCTGTCATACCAGATAGCTTTCTATACATACGGAAATAGTTTTGCAGGGTAACCGTTGCAAAGGTTTGAGTCATTGCCTCAATCTTTACATTTTCTTTAGCTTCAATGGCTTGGTGAAGCCCGTCGCTATAGCGGCGTCCATCCATAATACGACCCGTCTGCTCATCGACGATCATTACCTTGTTTTCCATGACAACATACTGGGTGTCTTTTTCAAACAATGAATAGGCTTTTAGTAATTGACTCAGGGTATGGATACGTTCACTTTTTACACCAAAATCTCTAAATAATTCTTCTTTAAGAGCTGCTTCTTGTTCGCTAGGTAATTCTTGTGCTTCAATTTTTGCTATTTCTGTACCAATCTCTGGCATTACAAAGAAATCTGGATTGTCTGGTCCCGATAGGTAGTCTACTCCTTTGTCTGAAAGTTCAATTTGATTGTTTTTCTCTTCAATAACATAGTACAATTCTGCATCAACTAGTGGCATTTCACGGTTGTTGTCTGCCATGTAGGTGTTTTCTGTTTTTTGCAGAATTTGTTTTACTCCTTCTTCAGATAAAAATTTAATTAAGGCCTTGTTTTTTGGAATACCTCTGTAAACGCGCAATAATTTAAATCCTCCTTCTTTAACATCACCTTCTTTAATTAATTTCTTTGCCTCGGCCAAAACACCTGTTAGGTACTTTTGCTGAACGGCAACGATGTCTGCAATTTTTGGTTTTAATTCATTAAACTCATGACGATCTCCCTGGGCTACAGGCCCTGAAATAATTAAAGGTGTTCTTGCATCATCAATTAATACACTATCTACCTCATCAACAATTGCGTAATGGTGTGGTCTTTGAACCAAATCTTCTGGTTTGTGAGCCATATTATCACGCAGGTAATCAAAACCAAACTCATTGTTTGTTCCATAGGTAATATCACTGTCATAAGCCTTTCTTCTTGACTCACTATTTGGCTGATGGTTATCAACACAGTCTATAGTCATTCCATGAAACTGAAATATAGGCGCCATCCAAGCGCTATCACGTTTTGCTAAATAATCGTTTACAGTAACCACATGAACCCCGTTTTGAGCCAAGGCATTTAAGTACACCGGCAGGGTTGCTACCAGGGTTTTACCTTCTCCTGTTTGCATTTCTGCAACTTTACCTTGATGCAGGGCAACACCTCCAATAAGCTGTACATCGTAGTGGACCATGTCCCAGGTTATTTGTTTTCCTGCTGCATCCCAAGAGTTTTTCCAAATGGCATGCTCTCCATCTAGAGATACATAGTCTTTCTCTCCAGATAGTTCACGGTCATATGCTGTTGCAGTAACACGAAGGGTTTCGTTGTTTTTAAAACGTTTTGCCGTTTCTTTTATAACAGCAAATGCCTCACCTAAAATTTTATTTAGAGATGCCTTCTCAATTTCATAACGGTCATCTTTTAAGCTGTCAATTTTGTTGTAGATATCTTCTTTTTTGTCAATATCTTCTTCCTTATCTGCAGCTACAATCAGGGCATCTATTTCATCTTGTATTTCTTTTTGGTCTGCCTTGATGATGTTTCTAAAGACATCACTTTTTGCGCGCAACTCATCAATACTTAATTTCTCTAGGGCAGCTTCATGAGATTTCACCTCTTCTACATAGGGTTGTATGTCTCCAAGATCCTTCTTGGATTTGTCTCCCACAAATACTTTTAATACGTTATCTAAAAATCCCATGTGTCTTGTTATGTTGTATAGCGTTAAACGCTGTATTTTTTTATTAAATGGTAATAGTATGTTATAGGGTTAAATCTATAACAAAAAAAGCCCCTGTAGACAGAGACTTTTTTTAGCGCATGATTTTTAGTGCGCCTATTTTATACCAACGTTTTGTTAAACGTTTATATTAATATTCGTCCTCGTTCCACAGATAGTCTTCATCTGTTGGGTAATCTGGCCAAATTTCTTCTATAGAATCATAAGAGTCTCCCTCATCTTCTATGGCTTGTAAATTTTCTACAACCTCTAGTGGTGCTCCCGTTCTAATGGCGTAGTCAATTAATTCGTCTTTAGTTGCCGGCCAAGGCGCATCACTTAAATAGGATGCCAATTCTAATGTCCAGTACATTGATTAATGTTTTAATTTTGTGCAAAAATAATTTTTTAGTCGAAATAGACAACTAAAAAACAACTTATTTAAGCTTTATTTATAAGAACGTTTACAATTATCTGTTTATCAAGTAATTGATGGTACTATTTTTAAGTGAAAACTATTGTTTATATTTTCTCAGGAATCCACTTAACTTCTTCTGCTTTTAAATCATAGGACAACTTCCGTGCCACTACAAAAAGATAGTCAGATAGTCTGTTGAGGTATTTTAATACCCGAGGGTCTATGCCTTGTTGCTCGTTTAAAAGAGTTGTAATTCTCTCAGCTCTTCGACACACACAGCGCGCTATGTGACAATATGACACCGTGGTGTGACCTCCAGGAAGCACAAAGTGTTTCATCTCAGGTAACGTCTGATTCATTGTATCCATCTGTGTTTCTAGCCTTGTAATGTCTTGCTCAGAAATTTTAGGAATGTTTAATCTTTCTTTACCGTTTTTTAATGTTTCTTTTTCTGGCGGTGTTGCCAAAATCGCGCCCACGGTAAATAGCTTGTTTTGAATAGTTATTAATTCCTCTTTGGTGTGAAGGTCTATATCTTGATCTCTTATAAGACCTATGTGTGAGTTTAGTTCATCTACGGTGCCGTAACTCTCTATCCGGATATGGTGCTTGGCAACCCGCGTACCTCCAAAGAGAGCAGTGGTTCCTGTATCACCAGTTTTTGTGTATATTTTCATAGCTTACCGTTTTTCTTGATCTGTCTTTTTACGCTGGGCATAGCGTTGTTTAAATGTTGTGTTTTTACGACTTTTTAAACTTGTTTGGTTTTTTTTATTCCAAAAATACAGAACAACTACTAAAATAAGACCTCCAAAAACGAGTATAAATGGGTTGCTAAGTGCTTGTGGTTCCATAGCGTGAAAATACGAGGATTTTTTGTGAGAAACAATGAATATTAAAAATTCAATACATGCAGGTGTATTAACGTGTCTTAGGGCTAAATTTAAAACACATTTACCTCTGGCTCTATGGTAATGCCAAAGTCTTTCGCCACTTTTTGCTGAATTTTTAGTGCCAGTTCCCAAATTTGTGCTCCAGTGGCATTTCCATAGTTCACTAAAACAAGGGCTTGGTTTTTATGAACACCAGCATCTCCATAACGCTTTGCTTTAAATCCTGCTTGTTCAATAAGCCAGCCAGCGGGTATTTTAAATTCAGCATTAGCTAGGGCATAAAAAGGAGCCTCTGGAAATTTGGTATGAAAGGCCTCAAACGTTTTGCTGTCTAACACTGGGTTTTTAAAAAAGCTACCACTGTTGCCTAGCTTTTTTGGATCGGGCAATTTAGATTGCCTTATGGCTATTACTGCATCACTAACCTGCTTGATGGTGGGGCTAGTACTATTATTCATAGACAGATGCTCATTAATAGCACCATACTGAGTTTGTATTTTGTGGTTATTTTTGGTGAGCTTAAATGTTACCCTAGTAATCACATATTTGCCCTTATGTGTGGTTTTGAAAATAGAATTTCGATACCCGAAATTACACTCTTGATGGGTAAAAGAAACTTCTTTGGAAGTGGCAATTTCAATTGCATCACATTTTAAAAAAACATCTTTTAACTCCACACCATAGGCGCCAATGTTTTGAATAGGAGCAGTGCCTACGTTACCTGGTATGAGAGACATGTTTTCTAACCCGCCGTAGTTATTGTCTATGCAATGGAGTACAAAATCATGCCAGTTTTCTCCAGCCATGCAGCAGAGGTGGATGTAGTCCTGATCTTGATTTTCTATAGAAATCCCTTTTAGGTTTACATGTATTACAAGCGCGTCAATAGGGCCGGTTAGTAGCATGTTGCTTCCTCCGCCAAGTAAGAATTTTTTCAAATACTTGGGCAAAGCCAAGGCTTCTTGCAACTCCTCTATGGTATGTACAGAAACAAAATATCGCGCCTCACACTCTATACCAAATGTATTGTAAGACTTTAAAGATATGTTTTGTTGTATGTGCATTACTCTTTATAGGCTACTAGTGCTTGTTTTAATATGTGTACGGCTTTGATTAGACTTTCTTTGTTGAGTACGTATGCAATACGTATTTGATTTTGGCCAACCCCAGGTGTGGAGTAAAATCCTGCAGCAGGAGCCACCATAATAGTCTCTCCATCAACATCAAACTCTTCCAAAAGCCACTGTGCAAAGGCATCACTGTTTTTTATAGGTAACTGTACAATACAATAAAAAGCACCTTTAGGGTAGCCCACTTTAACTCCTGGGATTTTTTCTAGTTTTTCAATTAAAACATCTCTACGTTCTTTGTACTGATGTGTGACCTGGTCAAAATAAGATTTCGGTGTGTCTAAGGCAGCCTCACTTGCTATTTGCGCAAATGTGGGTGGGCTTAGCCTTGCCTGGGCAAATTTTAAAGCAGTGTTTAGTACCATTTTGTTTTTACTGACCAAGCAGCCAATACGGGCTCCACACATAGAGTAGCGTTTTGATACAGAATCTATGATTATTGCATAGTCTTCCATACCTGGTTCTTCAAGGATAGAATAATGCCTAACATTATCATAGGTGAATTCTCTATATACCTCATCTGCCACTAAAAACAAATCATGTTTTTTTACAATAGCTGCTAGGGTTTGTATTTCTTGTTTAGAGTATAGGTAACCTGTAGGGTTTCCTGGGTTGCAGATAAGAATGGCCTTTGTTTTTGGGGTGATAAGTTTTTCAAATTCTGAAATATTAGGCAAGGCAAAGTTGTCTTCTATTTTTGAAATAACCGGTACTATCTTTACCCCAGATGCTATTGCAAAACCGTTGTAATTTGCATAAAAAGGCTCTGGGATAATAATTTCATCGCCAGTGTCTGCAATACTACCCATAGCAAACAATAGGGCCTCGCTACCTCCAGTGGTTACAATAAGTTCATTGTGATTTACAGGAATGTTTTTTCCCTGATAATAGGCTGCTATCTTCATTCTGTAGCTCTCAGACCCTTCAGATCTTGTGTATGCAAGAACCTCAAGTGAGTGAGATGCTACCGCATCCATGGCTTGTTTTGGGCTCTTAATATCTGGTTGTCCAATATTAAGATGATATACTTTTTTATTTGCTTTGTAGGCTTTCTCTGCGAAAGGAACCAGCTTTCTTATGGGTGATTCTGGCATTAATTGCCCTTTGGTTGAAATTATTGGCATAACAGTATTATTTGAATAACAAAGTTGCAAAAAATAGTTTAAAAATATGCTATGTAAGCCTGCGGTTTGTCTATTTTTTTTACACCTAAAGTTATGATAAAAAAAAGGTCGATTCACAAAAGTAAATCGACCAAATTATATATTTAAAACAGCAGTGTTACTCTTGTGTTTTTTCTAAGATGCTCTTATCTGCATTTAAAACCTCTCCTTTTATTTTGAGGGCTTTTATAGGCTCATCTGCATTAGAATACACAGTTACTGTTTTTCTTATAGGACCCACTCTGTTTGTGTCATACTTAACTTCAATGCTTCCAAAGGCTCCAGGAGCAATAGGGCCTTCTGGTTTTTTTGGAACCGTACACCCACAACTAGATTTTACATTTGTTACCACTAATTCTGCATCTCCGGTATTGGTAAATTCGAATACACGAACTCCGTCACTTCCTTTTACAATCTTACCATAATCTACCGTTTCGTTTTTGAAACTGATTTTGGCTTGCGCACTTGAGGTGTATCCAATTAGGCTAATTAACGCTACTACTATTAACTTTTTCATATCATATACTATTAAGGATTGCTAATTTAGGGAACTTTAGTATGCTGTGCAAGTTAAGTTATAGACATTAAACATTTCATAATACTAGAGATATCCCTACTTTTACAATCTTATTTCAAAAATGATACCAAAATGACCCAAACAGGAGCCTATAATGCACAAGATGTTGAAGATAAGTGGTACCAGTACTGGATGGAGCACAACTATTTCCATAGTGAAGTAGACGATCGTGAGCCGTACACTATTGTAATACCCCCTCCAAACGTAACAGGGATCCTCCATATGGGACATATGCTAAATAACACCATACAAGATGTCTTAATACGTCGGGCACGCTTAAAAGGCTTTAATGCCTGTTGGGTGCCAGGCACTGATCATGCAAGTATTGCAACAGAAGCCAAAGTTGTTGCGCGCCTTAAAGAACAAGGAATCCAGAAGGCAGATTTAACAAGAGAAGAGTTTTTAAAACACGCCTGGGATTGGACCCAGCAGTATGGTGGTGTTATTTTAGATCAACTAAAAAAACTTGGTGCCTCTTGTGACTGGGAGCGTACAAAATTTACCCTTGATCCTGGCATGTCTACTCAGGTTATAAAAAGTTTTGTTGACTTGTACAACAAAGGCCTTATTTATAGAGGTTATAGAATGGTAAATTGGGATCCAGAGGCAAAAACAACCTTGAGTGATGAAGAGGTTAATTTTGTAGAGCAACAAGGTGATTTGTTTTACATTAGCTATAAAATACAAGACAGCGACAAGACCCTAACCATTGCTACCACGCGTCCAGAAACTATTTTTGGTGATACCGCCATTTGTATAAACCCCGATGATGAGCGTTTTACTCATTTAAAAGGAAAAAAAGCCATTGTGCCTATTTGCAATAGAGTAATTCCAATAATAGAAGATCCATACGTAGATATAGAATTTGGTACTGGCTGTTTGAAGGTAACTCCAGCACATGATGAAAATGACAAAATGCTGGGAGATACCCACAAATTAGAGGTTATAGATATCTTTAATGACGATGCGTCGCTCAATAGTTTTGGATTGCACTACCAAGGAAAAGATCGTTTTGTGGTTCGTAAAGAAATTGCAATTGAGCTAAAAGAGTTAGGCGCTTTGATTAAAACAGAGCAGCATCTAAATAAAGTTGGAACTAGTGAGCGCACCAAAGCCGTTATAGAACCGCGCCTTAGCGACCAGTGGTTTTTAAAAATGGAAGATTTAGTAAAGCCTGCCATAAAAGCTGTTTTGGAGCAAGATGATGTGGTTTTACATCCAAAGAAATTTGAGAATACCTACCGTCATTGGATGACCAATATTAGAGATTGGAATATTTCTCGCCAACTATGGTGGGGGCAACAAATTCCAGCCTATTTCTATGGAGATGGGAAAGAAGATTTTGTAGTAGCTGAAACTATAGAAGAAGCTTTGATGTTGGCCAAAGAAAAAACCAGCAATACATCTTTAAAAATTACAGACCTCCGCCAAGACGCCGATGCCCTAGATACTTGGTTTTCATCTTGGCTTTGGCCTATGAGCGTATTTGATGGATTAAGTAATCCAGATAATAAAGAGTTTAACTATTACTACCCAACCAATGACTTGGTCACTGGACCAGATATTTTATTTTTCTGGGTAGCAAGAATGATAATAGCCGGCTATGAGTATACCGGTAAAAAACCTTTCAAAAATGTATACTTAACAGGACTAGTTCGAGATAAGCAGCGTCGTAAAATGAGTAAATCTTTAGGGAATTCTCCAGATGCTTTACAGCTTATACAAACCTACAGTGCAGATGGGGTGAGAGTAGGGCTTCTTTTAAGTGCTGCTGCAGGAAACGATTTAATGTTTGATGAAGGGCTTTGCCAGCAAGGAAAAGGATTCTCAAATAAAATTTGGAATGCATTTAAGCTAACCCAATCTTGGGATATAGATGCTACTATTTCACAGCCAGAATCCTCAAAGATAGCCATTAATTGGTATCAGTCTCGTTTACAGCAAACACTTGTTGAGATTGAGGATCATTACAGCAAATACAGAATTAGTGATGCTTTAATGGCAAGTTATAAGTTGGTATGGGATGATTTTTGTGGTTGGTTGTTGGAAATTATAAAGCCCGCATACCAGGCTCCAATAGATAAAAAAACCTATGATAGTGTGGTTGCTATTTTTGAAGACAACCTAAGGATATTACATCCTTTTATGCCGTTTTTGACAGAAGAACTATGGCATACCATCTCAAAAAGAACACCCCAAGAAGCGTTGATTGTTAATCATTGGCCCAAAACAACAACAATAGACACAGCCTTATTGACTGATTTTGAGTTTGCAGCTGAGGTTATTTCTGGAATCAGAACCATCAGAAAAGAAAAAAACATTGCTTTTAAAGATGCTATTTCACTTTCAGTAATTAATACAGAGAAGGTACATAGTCAGTTCGATGTTGTTATAAAAAAACTAGGAAATATTAGTGAGATGACTTCTGTTTCAGGTGGGGTAGAGGGTGCCTTAACCTTTAGGGTGAAGTCTAACGAATATTTTATACCCATTGAGGGAACTATTGATGTAGCGCAGGAAATACTAAAATTAAAAGAAGAATTAAAATACACTCAAGGGTTTCTAAAAAGCGTACAAGGTAAGTTGAAAAACCAAAAATTTGTAAGCGGTGCTCCACAACAAGTGGTAGATAACGAGCGCAAAAAAGAAGCAGATGCAATTGCAAAGATTGAAACTATTGAAACCTCAATAAAAAGCCTTAGTTAAAAAATGTCTTTTGTTAGAGATTACTTTCTGTACAAAAAATAATGCGTTGAGGTTTCTATATATTCCAGCTTAGCCTCGTCTTGGCTAAGATGCTGGGCTTGAAAGAGTGCATTTGTTTTAAAAGCTGAAATTAGTTTTTTCTTACTATTGCTTGGATTGTGCCAAGAGTTTGTAGCGCGTTTGTAATAGGCATACAGCTTTAATAATGTATCTGCAGGAAAAGGCTCTTTGTGCCCATTTACGCTTTCAACAGCTTTTTTAAATGCTATGTCTATTTCTTGTGATGTCATTACAATAGTTTACTTTGTTTAAATAGATGCTAAAATGGAGGTTCCTCCTTTTACAACATCGTTGAGTTTTACATCAAGTTTTGTGCCTACAGGTAAAAATACATCTACACGAGATCCAAATTTAATAAAGCCGTTATCGCTCCCTTGCGTAACTTGTTGTCCCTTTTCTGCGTAATTTACAATACGTCTAGCCAGTGCGCCTGCGATTTGACGGTGAAGTACATTTCCAAATTTTTTGGAGCTTACCACAACGGTTGTGCGCTCATTTTCTTCACTCGATTTTGGATGCCAAGCTACCAAAAATTTTCCGGGATGGTATTTGCTAAAAACCACCTCTCCAGCAACAGGATACCGCGTAACGTGCACGTTTATGGGAGACATAAACACAGAAACCTGTAGTCTTTTTTCATTGAAAAACTCTTTTTCAAACACCTCTTCAATAACCACAACTTTACCATCTACAGGAGATACTACATGATCTTCGCTTATGTTAAGGTTTCTTTTTGGGTTTCTAAAAAACTGCAACACCAGCACTAGCATTACAATAGCCAGGAGCATAAAGGCGCTTCTTAGATAATCGTTTAAAATGAAATAATCTGCAGCCAAGCTCATTGCAATAGCTAGCACTAACGTAATTAAAATAATTTTGTATCCTTCTTTATGAAACATAAGTTATAAGTTGTAAAAATGCATAAATAAATGGGCTGGCATAAATAGCGCTATCCAGCCTGTCATATAATCCTCCGTGTCCGGGCATTACGTTTCCACTATCTTTTACTCCAGCTTGGCGTTTGTAGTTGGATTGTACTAAATCTCCGATGCTTCCGCATACTGAAATAATGACCGCAAGAGATATCCAAACAGGTATCGTGTAAATATCTAACACATTAAATATAATGAAACTTGCTATAACAGCTCCTAGGATTCCTCCAAAGAATCCTTCTATTGTTTTTTTAGGAGAAACCCTCTCCAGTAGTTTGTTTTTACCCAGTGATTTACCAATGACATACGCAAAGGTGTCGTTGCACCAAATTAACACAAAAACCCCAACAATAATCTCTGGCTTAAATACCCCTTTAGAAAATGGAATGAGTGTTAAAAAAACAAAGCCGCTAATGATGTAAAGCATCGTAGGGATGTATTTTTGCTTTTTAAGTAAAAGGCTATTTTTGGTTGATTGTACATCTTTGGCCAGTAAGATACTCACCAGTAAAGAGATGCCTAGGTATGTATATAGAATAATATCTCCCGGGTAATCTGGGTAAAAGTAGCTTATCAGTAAAAGCGAAATTGGAAGCAGAAGGTAAGGGATGAAATGTTTTAAGTGTATGAGTTTTTTAAACTCCTTAAGGGTTTGAAGCCCAAGAATAAGAAAAAGTATCATAAATAGCTCACGAGAGGTGTACATGGAAAAAACTACGACAAGGACATACAAAATCCCCGATATACTTCGTACAACAATTTCTCTCATAGTATATATCTTCTATAGGTCTTCTAGAAGCAGCAAATATAAGTTTTTTGTACTACTTCCATAACTCATAAAATCCTTTTCTTTTTCTGTCTCAAAATCCTGAATTGCAGTGATATTGCTAGGAATAAATTTTCCGCCACTATTTTTGATAATACGTAGCCCTTCACTTATGTTTTCTACAAACTGGCTCGTGGTGGCAAATATGACAATATTGGCAGGTAGCTCATCCAGTTTTTTCTCCTTAATTTGATTTGAAGAAAGTAAAATGGAGCCATTTTTTGATATCAAAGACTCACAAGTAGTCAAGAAAAAGGTAGCAGTAGTTTTTTTGGTGAAATTTAAGTTATACCCGTCAAACTTTTTAGAGAGCATTTCATTGATACAGAACACCTCTTTTTCATACCAGTCATTCTCTAGTAAGATGTTATCAAACGCTTCGTTAATTTCTTGAGCATCTGTACAGTATAAAAATTTACCTCCGTTTTTTCTGAAATTATTAGTAAATCTTTCATCAATGGCAAGACTATCTTCAGGATAATATTTACCGCAATCTTCGTCATCACCTTTTTGTTTAGGTGTTTTTTTTAGATTGAGATTTCCTTTTAAAAGTCTTTTAAAGAGACTCATCTGCAGGTTTTATAGGTGTTTAGATTCTTGTTATATCAAAGATAGTAAAAATCTTGTCATAGAAAACCCACAATACTAATCTTTACTAAAATGGTTGTAAAACGAACCTTTAGCTGGTAATATCACCATTTTCTTGTTCAGCCTGTGGAGCTTGTTTGTCTTCTTTGGGGTCTTTCACTATTTCGCTAATAGATTTTTCGAAAGGTCTTTTTCCGAAAATGACTTCTAGGTTGTCTTTAAAAATAACCTCTTTGGCTAGCAGTACATTTGCTAGTTCTGTAAGTTTTTCTTTGTTGGTCTCTAATAAATCAATAGCACGTTTGTATTGCGTTTCGATAAGATTTGATATTTCTTTATCAATTAACTCCGCAGTTTTTTCGCTGTATGGTTTGCTGAAATTATATTCAGACTGCCCACTAGAATCGTAATAGGTAAGGTTACCAACCTTGTCATTAAGACCGTAAACAGTTACCATTGCACGCGCTTGCTTGGTTACTTTTTCTAGATCACTAAGGGCTCCAGTAGATATTTTATTGAATATCACTTTCTCTGCCGCTCTTCCTCCAAGTGTTGCACACATTTCGTCAAGCATTTGCTCAGGCCTTACAATAAGACGCTCTTCTGGCAAATACCATGCTGCTCCTAGAGACTGCCCTCTTGGTACAATGGTAACTTTGACAAGTGGCGCTGCATGCTCCAGCATCCAACTCACTGTTGCGTGTCCTGCTTCGTGGTATGCAATTGCTTCTTTTTCTGCTGGTGTGATAATTTTGTTCTTTTTCTCAAGACCTCCAACAATTCTATCTACAGCATCTAAGAAATCTTGTTTTCCTACTGCTTTTTTCTCGCCTCTTGCAGCTATAAGAGCAGCTTCATTACAAACATTGGCAATGTCTGCTCCAGAGAATCCTGGTGTTTGCTTAGACAGAAAATCTGTATCTAGGCCTTCTTCCTTTTTTAAAGGGCGCAAGTGTACTTCAAAGATTTCTTTACGCTCTCTTACATCTGGAAGGTCTACATAAATTTGTCTATCAAAACGCCCTGCACGCATTAAGGCCTTGTCTAGCACATCTGCACGATTGGTAGCTGCTATAACTATTACATTAGAATCTGTACCAAAACCATCCATCTCTGTTAAGAGTTGATTTAAGGTGTTTTCACGCTCATCATTAGAGCCTGAAAAATTAGCTTTTCCACGAGCACGGCCAATGGCATCTATTTCATCTATAAAAATAATAGAGGGAGATTTTTCTTTGGCTTGTTTAAATAAATCACGTACTCTAGATGCACCTACACCCACAAACATTTCAACAAAATCTGAACCAGATAATGAGAAAAAAGGTACTTTAGCCTCACCAGCTACTGCACGAGCCAATAATGTTTTTCCTGTACCTGGAGGTCCTACCAAAAGGGCTCCTTTAGGTATTTTACCTCCTAGGGCTGTGTATTTTTCTGGGAATTTCAAAAAATCTACAATTTCTTGTACCTCTTCTTTTGCCCCTTCAAGACCTGCAACATCTTTAAAGGATGTTTTTACATCTAATTTTTCATCAAATAATTTAGCTTTAGATTTTCCGATGTTGAAAATTTGACCTCCAGCACCACCTCCAGCGCCGCCGCCAGACATACGTCTCATAATAAAAATCCAAATACCAATGATTACTATAAAGGGAAGTAATCCAACAATAACTTCTCCCCAAAGATTGGTCTCTGTGTTCCAAATAATTTGGGTGTCCAAATTATTTTCTCTTTTTATAATTTGAAAATTATTTTCAAAATTTTGAAGATCACCAAACTCAAACTCATAGGTAGGGTCATTGGCTCCAGGTGTTAAGAGTCCTTTTGGTTTGTTTTTAGTGTGTACTCCCTGAGATCTTGCCTCTTGTGTGAGATACACTTTGGCTACTTTTTTGTTTACAATCTCAACTTTTTGAACATCTCCCTGTCTCAAATAATTTTCAAACTCTGCTTGGCTTGTTTTTTTTGTTTGAGAAAAGTTGCTGCCACCAGAGAGTTGCAGTGCTAAGAAAATCACAAAAATAGAACCATATATCCAATACGGGCTAAATTTTGGTTTTTTTAGATCAGGTTTTTTATTTTTATTGTCCTTGGAATCTTTTGTATCGTTTGCCATGTGGCTTTACTGTTTTTTAATGAGAAGTTTCGATTTTGACAGACTTTGCATCACCCCATAGGCCTTCAATGTCATAAAAATCTCTAATGTGTTTTTGAAAAACGTGAACCACAACGTGAACATAGTCCATAAGAATCCATTCAGAATTCTCACTTCCTTCTATATGCCAAGCTTTTTCTTTTAAAGCTTTACTCACTATTTTTTGTACAGAACTTACTATAGCGTTTACTTGAGTGTTAGAAGTACCATTACAGATAATAAAATAATCTGTAACTGTATTTTCGATTTCTCTAAGGTCAAGAATTTCAATATCTTGTCCTTTAACTTCTTCAATTCCTCTAATAATATGTGTAATAAGGAGATCTGTATTTTTTTCTTTTTTGGTCATTCAAACGTTTGGTTTATGCAAAGTTATTACTTTTTGTTTGTTATAAGTGTTTTGCATCTATAATAAAATCTTAAATTGTCACTCGTGAATATAATCAAACTTAGTGCCACCCCATCCACCAATACGTACTTAAAAGACTTGGCAAAGACTTGTTTTTTAAAAGATTATACAGTGGTAGTAACTTCCAAACAAACAAAAGGAAGAGGTCAAGTAGATGCCCAGTGGTATTCTCAGCCCAACAATAGCCTTATCCTAAGTGTTTTTAAGCGTTTTGAGGGTCTTCAAATCTCACAACAATGGTATGTTTCAATGGCTGTTTCACTAGCTGTTTTTTACACCCTAAAGCATTTAAAAATACCTGAAATAAGTATAAAATGGCCTAACGACATTATGTCACGCAGTAAGAAATGTTGTGGAATATTAATTGAAAACATGGCCAAGGGAACCCATTTAGACTCCTCTATAATTGGTATTGGAATAAATGTAAATGAAATGCAATTTAAAAACCTTCCATTGGCAAGTTCTTTGAGACTGGCCACCGGAAACTCTTTTGATATCTCTTTGGTCTTAGAGGTATTGTTGCAACAATTAAAAATACAATTAACTCGTGTAGACAATCAAGATTTTGAAGCAATTTTCAATTCCTATAATCAAGACTTGTTTAGACTGGACACTGTAGCTGTTTTTTCTACAAATACCAAGGTTCCTTTTAATGCCATACTAAGAGGTGTCACAAAATCTGGCCTTTTGGTCTTAGAGGATGAAACCTCACAGAGAGATACCTACAGTCTAAAAGAAATAAAATATCACTTTTAAATTGTTTCTAAATTTGAAGCGAGTGTTTCTATAAATTTACTTACCGGAGCTTTTACCATCATTGCCATCATAGGATTAAAGTCTCCCTGAAACTGTAATTCAATCAATGAGGAGTCGTCGTCTTTGGCTTCTATATTTCCAATAAGAGTGAAAGGAATTTTATCACTAATTGCACCCAGGGTTACTTTGCTTGGGCTTATGATCTCTTTTACCTCCAAAGCAATTTCTGGCATACCCATTATAGCAAAAATAAAAGCATCTTCGCGAATTACTTCAAACTTGCTAATATTCTCTGGCATTAGTTGCTCAAAGTTTTTTACATCACTTAAGTGAGCGCAAAGCGCTGGGGCAGATTTTTGTACAATTATTTTTTTGCTATTTAGTTCCATGAGACTATATTATTTGTGCTTTGCAAGATAAAATTAATTTTTAAAATATTATTTTAAGTTGCCTACAATAGTTCAAAAAAATAAAGTTCATTTTGAGATAATCACTTTGTTTTTTATTATTAATTATTTAAAAATTTTCTAAAATTGTTAATGTTAAGTTAATAAATATGTTAAAATATTGGTTTTTTATTAAAACAATTATGCTACTTTGCTGATAATAACAACTTTACTAATTTATTAATCTATTAATTAACCACTATGGAAAAAATTTTAACTCAACTTTTTGATCTACCAAAAATGATCAACAGCAAACTCCCAATGAATAATTTTAATTCAATGGTAGAAGATTCAGAACACAATGTTGCAAACTGGACAGGAAAATTCTACACAGTATCTGCACTTGTTATTTTAATTACTTCTCTAATGTATGTTCTATCTCCAATCTGGAATGGCGACATGGGTGAAGGTTCAGCTATTGTAGGTAATGTACTTTCTATGCTTATCTGGGTATATGCAGCATTCCCTATTGCACAGGTAGTAAGATCTACCGGAGATAGCCTGGCTAGCTCCAAAAGTTCTATTGTAGATTTTGTTTTTAGAGACTTGGCAGTAGCTAACATTAAGCTACTAGGCCATGTTGGCGCATTAGTTGCCCTGTTTGGAGCTATTTGCATGTCACTTACATGGGCTACTTCACTAGATGTTTCTGGAGGTGTTATGACAGGTTGGACAGATAATATTTCATATGCATATGCCCTTCCAATGGCTGCAGTTGCTTCACTCACTGAGCTTTTAAACCTTGGGTTTGTTGGTGGTGTTTTGGCAGATTGGTCTGCTTGGGACCCTACATTAACTGCTGGTGACCCTTGGAGTCTTAGCGGATTGTATGCTGTATTATGGGGGTACGTTGGTGTAGTGGCAATTTTAGCCAAGCTATACGTTACTTTAGCAATATATTATTTCTTCTACGGAATAATAAGCAGCTTAGTTACCTTTATAAAAAGCCCTTATTTGCCTTTTAAAACAAGCTAAGTGTGTAACCAGTTTATTTAAAAAAGGCGTGATTTATAAAATCACGCCTTTTTTTATTTACCAGTCCAAGTGGCTGGATTTTCTCTCCATGTGCTGAGTTGTTTACTCTCTGAGGATGAAATAAAATGTGATTTTTCAGCATTTAATAATAGATGCTCATAGTTGCTAAGTGTGTTAAGAGTTACATTGGCTTTACGGAAATTCTCATCTGCCAGGTCAAAACCATATGAGAAAATAGCAAGCATTCCCTTGACGTTTAAATTAGCTTCTCTTAGCGCCTCTACCGCTACTAAACTACTTTTTCCTGTACTAATTAAATCTTCTACCACCACTACGGTTTGATTTTCTTGCACCATTCCTTCAATTTTGTTTTGTCTTCCGTGCTTTTTTGCCTCTGGGCGAACATAACAAAAAGGTAAGTTGAGGTAATCTGCCACTAACATACCAATGCCTATAGCTCCTGTAGCAACACCAGCAATAACATCTGGCTTTCCGTATAAGGTCTCTATTTGCGAGGCAATGTGTTCTCTGATGTAATTTCTTATTGCAGGGTAGGACAGTGTTATGCGGTTGTCACAATAGATAGGGGAGCTCCATCCGGAGGCCCAAGTAAAAGGCTCTTGTGGTTGTAGTTTTATTGCATTAATTTGCAGTAATAATTCGGCTGTCTTTTGGGCGGTCTCCTTATTTAATATCATAACTGCAAATGTATAAAGTTTTTGTCAATGACCTGCCTATTATATTGTCTGCCAAAAAAAATATTGGGAAGCAGTATACAACCATACCATTAAAAGAGGTAAAGTTTAAAAAATTGATTCGTAAAATAAATGAAGGTTCTTTGTTATACGTTAATCTTTATCATAAAAATGAAGAAAAACTAGAACAGTTTTTATTAAAAAAACTACCTGTAGTTTTTGCAGGTGGTGGTTTGGTTTTTAATGCAAAAAAGGAAATCCTTTTTATACGTCGTAACGGAAAATGGGATTTACCCAAAGGAAAGGTTGAGAAAGATGAGTCCTATCAAGCTGCTGCTTTGAGAGAGACCCAAGAAGAAACGGGAGTCCAAGACCTAGAGCTGCGAAAGTTTATTGCCAAAACATATCATGTTTTTAAACGCAATGATAAATTTAAACTTAAGGTTACTTACTGGTATGAGATGTACACAAGCTACAAGGGAGATTTAAAACCTCAAATTGAAGAAGACATAACAAAAGCACGTTGGAAAAACTTTGCAAAATCTCAAAAAGCACTCACAGAGTCTTATGAGAATATAAAACTTCTGTTTCCTAAAGAGTATCTAACCACCCACCCTAATGATAGGGTATCTTAAATGGTTTTGCTCATAGTTGGGGGAATGCTTGTGAAGCCAATCCAATTGTGCATACCAATTACTTGCAAACAAAGGTTCTGATTTTTTCTTAGTTTCAAACTCTATTTTAAGTATAGGGTTGTTCTCCAGAAGTTCTTTTGCTTTATCCTCCCATACATAGGGAGAAAAACCCTCTTTTTGTTGTAAAATGGTGTCAAAGAAGTTCCAATTAAAAAAAGAATCTACAGCTTCTGGCTCTAGTGTTTCTAATAAATACCGAATTCCTTCTTGAGCGGTAGTAACTAGATAGTCTCCCCTTTGCAAGGTAATGTTTTCTTGTTTGGCAGTAACTTGTGTGTTGTAATGCAAGTAGTGCCCTTCATAAGGCGATTGTCTGCTTTTATAGTCTTTTATATAGTACACTTGTGCTGCAAGTGTGGTGTCTTTTTGTATTTCTGAAACCTGAATGTTATTTAACGCTAGCCTTTCTAGTACTTTCCAGTATCCTTTAGGTATACCGTAATATCCAGGAATAGTAATTTCTTTTGAGGCTTTAAATGTGTTGTAATAAAGTGTCGGTTTTACAAAGGGCTTGCTGTGATCAAATTTAAGTCTCATTTTGCCAGTTACCTCGCTAGGAATCATGTCACCTTGGTAGCCTTTAAATTGTAATGTTTGTGTTTTAGTGCTGTCTGTTGTCCAGAGTATTGGATATAGGTCTGATTTTTTAAATCGAGTTTTTGCCCTTTGGTGTATGTTTTTAATATTTTTTGCATCTGCGTCTGTGATGGCAATAAAGCTTTTCATTAACTCATAGGTTCCTTCAACGCGCTGCTTGTAGGGTTTTAGCATATGTGTTTCTACCATCATACCCAGTGTATTGTATAGGGTTGTGTATCCAGTGGAGTATCTAGGAGAGTCCATGAACTGCGTAAATCCTTTTTCTGGTTGAGAGTTAAATACATTTACATAAGGTGTGATGTCCCATTTCTTTACTTTTAAAGAGTCTTGTAAGCGAGTCATTAATATTTCATTAAGATACACTCCAGCTTCGCCCCCTAATTTATTGTGCTGGGTAAATAGATGTGTAAGGGCGTATTGGTAATCAGCCCCGTTACTTACATGGTTGTCTATAAAGAGCTCAGGGTCTAGGGCTCTAAATATTTTTGTGAAGGCTTTTGCGTTTTTTGTATCTGCTTTTATAAAATCTCTGTTTAAATCATAATTACGAGCATTTCCTCTAAAGCCATATACAAGCGGGCCTTGTTGATTGGTTCTAGTAGTGCTGTTTCTTTGCAATGCGCCTCCAATATTATACACTGGAATGACTGCAACTATAGTGTTTGTTGGAGCTACTATCTTTCCTTGAGCCAAATCACGCAGCAAGAGCATAGAGGCATCTATGCCATCACTTTCTCCTGGGTGAATCCCATTGTTAATTAATAAGATGTTTTTATTGCTTTTTTTTGCCTGTGAGATAGAGGTGATGCTTTTGCCTGTGGGATCAAAATATATTACAGATAGCGGATAGCCGCTATCTGTTTGGTCTTCTTGGGTAATAGAGACAGTGGGGTGTGCTTTTGCTAAATTTTTATAAAAAGAAATTACATCTTTATATTCTGGGGTTTGGGTACCCTTTGATATTTCAAAAAGAGTGATTAGGCTTGGGTTTTCTTTTTGATCATTACAACTAGTAAAAAGAATAATAGTGCAAATAAAGCAGCTATTTAGGGCTATTTTGATGTTGTGTTGTATCACTTTTCGGTTAAAATACATGATTTAGTGTTTTTCTTGAAATTATGTGTTTAATATAAATTGCTTTTCTATATTTGTGTTTCAAAATTAAACTTTATTTAACCCTTAAAAACTTTTTATTATGAAAAAAATTACTTTAACACTAGCTGCTTTTGCACTAGTATTCACTGCATTTGCACAAGATGTAGTAATTGAAAGAATTACAGATAACACAACTGCCCTTATCACCACAAATGGAGATGAAGATGCAGGTGTATACTGTTCTGATTTTTTCACACTTGAAGAAGATGTTATTTTAGGTAGCTTTACGTTCCCTGGATTTTATTCTAGTGCTACAGAAATTGGAGATTTATTACTTGGAGGAGATTTCTTCATCTACGTTGATGGTGGTGGATTCCCTGATTCTGACCCAACAACAGCTGATGCCCTTGTTAACTTAACAAATGTACAATTAGGAGCTGGATTAGAATTACTATTAGATGCTGACCAAATCGAATCAGGTTGGATTGTAAATGTAACTGCTGCAAATGGTGGTGCTCAAGTAACGTTACCAGCTGGTGACTACTGGGTAGCTTTTGCTCCTGCTGTAGTAGGTGGTTCTGCTGGTGCTGGACGTTGGAACTGGTCTGGTTCTTTTACAACAGAAATAGGAATACCTCCTGCAAATGCATCTTTACTTATTGATTCTGATGATTTATTTGGAGCTGGTGCAACAGACTGGACTGAAATCTCTGGTCTTATTGGTGCAGACTTCCCATCTTTTGGTTGGACTTTAACTAGTGAAGAAGAATCTGCAGGTCTTGGTGACAACGATTTAGTAGGTGCTTCAGTATACCCTAACCCTGCTACAAACGTAATCAACGTTGATTTTTCTTCTAACGTAGAATTAAAAAGTGCTGTACTTTTTGATGTATTAGGAAAAAACACAGGTGCTGCTTTAGTAAATGGTTCAATGAACATTGCTGATCTTGCTGCTGGTGTATACATCTTAAACATTGAGACTAACAACGGTTCTTTAACACAAAAAGTAATTAAGCAATAAGCTTAACAACATACTTTATAAAAGCCTCGCAAATTGCGAGGCTTTTTTTATGCCCTATATTTTGTTAGTTAAGTCAAGTACTAGCTTATTTTATATGGAGTCTTTAAACGATACTCTTTATCGTTTTGCCTGCATAGATACTTCTACCTAACTGAATGTATCTATATCTGTACCTTGAGATAGTTTTTGCCTTGTCCTATTTACTAAAAGTAATGTAGCACACAATGTATTTCTAATTGCTGAGATATGATCTTGTGTTCTTGATCTTGTACTTTAAGGGCTTTTTAAAAGACTATAGATATCTATGGAGTATGCCATAGAAATAAAAAAAAACCATTAATGCTATGCAGCACTAATGGTTTTTCTGTTACTATTACAAGCTTCTTACACTAGCTATTCATAGATATTAAGAACTCATCATTGTTTTTAGTGTTTTTAATACGATCGTTAATAAACTCCATAGCTTCAACAGGGTTCATATCTGCAAGGTATTTACGCAATACCCACATACGTTGTATTGTTTTCTCATCTAGCAGTAAATCGTCTCTACGGGTGCTAGAAGAGGTTAAATCTACGGCAGGGAATATACGGCGGTTAGATATCTTTCTATCTAGTTGCAGCTCCATGTTACCAGTACCTTTAAATTCTTCAAAGATCACTTCATCCATTTTAGAGCCTGTTTCTGTTAAGGCTGTTGCAATGATACTTAGCGAACCTCCATTTTCTATGTTACGAGCAGCTCCAAAAAAACGTTTTGGTTTGTTTAATGCTGCAGCATCTACACCACCAGAGAGGATTTTACCACTAGCCGGTTGTACGGTGTTGTATGCTCTTGCCAAACGTGTAATAGAATCTAGAAGAATCACCACATCATGTCCACACTCAACCAAACGCTTTGCTTTGTCTATTACTAGATTTGCAATACGTACGTGTTCTGAGGGTTCTTTGTCAAAGGTAGAGGCAATCACCTCTCCTTGGACATTGCGTTGCATGTCTGTAACTTCTTCTGGACGTTCATCTATAAGGAGTATCATTTGATATACCTCTGGGTGATTGGCCGCGATACCATTGGCAATGTCTTTAAGTAACATTGTTTTTCCTGTCTTTGGTTGCGCTACAATCATACCACGTTGTCCTTTACCTATAGGAGAGAATAAATCTATAATACGGGTAGAAAGGGTTGGTTGTTTCTCAGAGATGTTAAATTTCTCTTGAGGAAATAAAGGTGTTAAATGCTCAAAAGCAATCCTGTCACGAACTACATTTGGATTTTGACCATTAATTTTTATGACTTTGATAAGAGGAAAATACTTTTCTCCTTCTTTTGGGGGACGTACAACTCCTAAAACAGTATCACCACTTTTTAAACCAAAGAGTCTAATTTGTGATTGTGATACGTAGATATCATCAGGTGATGACAGATAATTATAATCACTAGAGCGCAGAAAACCATATCCGTCTTGCATGATATCTAAGACTCCTTCACTTTCTATAATGCCATCAAATTCAAAATCTGGTTCTTTATATCTGTTTCTGCTGTCTTTATTACCGTTGTTACGGTTGTCTTGTTTTGGTTTGTTATCTCTTGACGGTCTTTTGTTGTCGTTTCCACCTTTTTGACGGTTGTCATTTTGTTGACGGTTGTCTGTATTTTTGTTTTTGTGTTGTGGCTTGTTCTCTTTAGAAGGATTTTCTAGGGTAGTTTCTGCCTTGTCGTTCTTTTTTTCTAGAGTACCTTCTTGTTGCGCTTGCTTGTTGTGAGAAGGGTTTGCTTTTTCTCTTGGAGTTTGTTTAGCCCTAGGGTTTGGTTTGTGTCTGGGAGGGCGAGGTGATCGTTCTTCTGTTTTAGTAGCTGCAGGTTCGCTAACAGCCTCCTTTGGTATTTCTGAAACGATAGCCTTTACAGCGTTTGGATTTGCCGCTTGGTAATCAAGTATTTGATATACCAAGTCTAATTTTTTTAAAGTACGGTACTTTGGTACTTTTAATGTGTTTGCTAATTCCTGTAATTCAGGTAATTTTTTAGCTTTTAATTCTGAAATTTCTAGCATGTAGAGAGTGATAATTTGATTAAAGTGAGGGAAATCTTTAGAAAAAGATTTGTGTCTGAAAATTTATTTGAAGATAAGTAACCTAGATTGAAATGGTTACATATTATTAATGCAATAATACAACAATAAATTAAACTCTTACATACAATTTTTAAAAAGAAACCTTATTTTTGAGCTATATATAAAGACTCTTTTTCATGTTACAACGCATACAAACTATATATCTTATCCTTGCCACTTTTGTGATGGCGGGTTTATATATTTGGTTTCCTGTGGTAACTAGCACAGATGGAGTTGTTCTTATTAGTAATCAAGAACCGCTGGTTTTCGGATTAATATTTACTTGTATTGCCTTAACAATTATTGCTGTTTTAACTTTTAAAAAACGACAGACACAATTTGTGTTGAATCGTTTAAATATCATATTAAACTTTGTATTACTGGGAGTTTTCGTTTATAGGTCACTAAGTGTACCTGGAGAGACTTTGGTCTCACAGAAGGGTATTGGGGTGTTACTTCCTATCATTTCTATCGTTTTTTTAGCGATGGCCAATAAAGCCATCAAAAAGGATGAAGATCTCGTAAAATCTGTAGACCGTTTACGTTAACACAAGCTTAGTATTATTAGTGCGAGACCTCAAAGTATGCCAACTTTGAGGTCTTTTTTTATCGTTTTAGTTCAATAACCTCTAGATTTTTGATGTTACTTCCATCAATCTCAAACCTAAGCATGGTTCTAACTTTATGAAAACCATGTCTGCCAATTGCTCCAGGATTCATGTGTAATAATCCCGTTTTCTTACATCGCATTACTTTTAAAATATGAGAATGGCCTGTAATAAATAAGGTAGGTGGGTTGGCATAAATACCTGCTCTAATTCTTTGATTGTATCTCCCGGGATATCCGCCAATATGCGTTATGTATACCGCAACCTGTTCGCACATAAAATGTAAGTCTAGCTCAAAGGTAGCTCTGGCCTTGGAGTCATCAATATTTCCATACACAGCTCGCAAAGGTTTTAAAGCGGCAATGGCATCTGTCACCTTTAAATCACCAATATCTCCAGCATGCCATACTTGGTCTGCCTGTATTACATATTTTAATATAGTGTCATCTATATGGCTATGGGTATCGCTAAGTAGCAGTATTTTGGTCACGCTTGGTAGGGTTTTAAAAGTCAAAAATACACTTAATCATTTAAGATATTTATATTACTAAGACAAGATGATTAACAAAATTATCAAACCACAAGGTATTTACTTTTCTCTAAAGTGTACCTTTGTAAAAAAACCATTGTGCGGTACTTTATAGAAATAGCATACAACGGAACTAGTTATTGTGGTTGGCAAAGACAGCCCAACGCACTGAGCGTGCAGCAGGTTTTAGAAGAGGCTATGTCTGTTTTTTTAAGAACACCTATAACTGTTTTTGCTGCTGGAAGAACCGATGCGGGGGTGCATGCAAAACAACTCTTTGCGCATTTTGATTTTCCCGAACTTGAAAATATTTCTGAGACGCTTCATAGAATCAATGCTCTTTTGCCAAGCGATATTTCTGTAGCTAGCATTTCTAGAGTTAAAGAAGATGCGCATGCTCGTTTTAACGCCACAGCGCGCTCTTATGAGTACCATATAGAACTTTCCAAAAACCCATTTACAACTACCCTGGCGCACCAAATACACAAAAAACCCGACCTACATCTAATGAACAAGGCTGCTAGCCTGCTTTTAGGGCGTCAAGATTTCCAGTGTTTTTCTAAGTCTAACACAGAGGTTAACACCTTTTTTTGTGATATTACAATAGCGCATTGGGAATTGCAAGCAAACACGTTGCTGTTTTCTATTACTGCAGATCGCTTTTTAAGAAATATGGTGCGTGCCATAGTTGGTACGCTGCTAGACGTTGGTTTTGAAAAAACCAGCCTTGAGGAGCTTTCTAGTATTATAAATTCAAAAGATAGGAGTAATGCTGGGTCTTCTGCACCTGCCCGAGGTTTATATTTAACCAAAGTTTCATATCCTCAAGATGTATTCATAAGTTAATATCTTTACACGCTATATGGCATCAGCAAATGCATTTGATTTTAAGTTATTTAAGCGGTTATTGGAATTTACCAAACCATACCGCTTGGTTTTTTATTTTGTTGCCTTTACAGCTCTTATTTTATCTGGACTGGCAATTTTAAGGCCTTATTTTTTAGAACGCGCTATAGATGAGTCTATAATACCTCGAGATCCTTCAGGGCTTATTTACTTTATTGTAATTATGATAGGGGTACTGGTATTGGAAGTGATATTTCAATTCTCTTTTATTTTTTATGCCAATTGGCTAGGCCAGCACATCATAAAAGACTTACGTATTAGTTTGTTTGGCTTAATGATGCGTTTTAAAATGAAATATTTTGACACCAGTTCTGTGGGTAGGCTAACCACTCGTGCTGTAAATGATATAGAAACCATATCTAGTATTTTTAGTCAAGGGCTGTTTATGATCATTGCAGATTTACTAAAAATGGCTGCTATTGCAACCTTTATGTTGTATCAAAGTTGGCGATTATCACTCATTGTATTTGTTATTTTACCTCTTATTCTTATAGCTACACGTATTTTTCAACGCGCAATGAAAGTAGCTTTTGAAGAGGTGCGGGCACAGGTGGCTAATTTAAATTCTTTTGTACAAGAGCGTATCACTGGAATGAAGATTGTTCAGGTTTTTGCAAGAGAGCAAACAGAGTATAAACAGTTTTTTGCTATTAATGAAAAACACAAAAAAGCCTGGATTAAAACCGTATGGTATAACTCTATATTTTTTCCTATTGCAGAGATGGCCTCTTCTGTTGCCATAGGTTTGCTGGTTTGGTTTGGGGGTTTAAATGCTGCTGCAAACGGTGTGATTACTCTAGGTTTGGTTGTTGCATTTATAGAACTGGCTCAAATGCTATTTAGGCCACTGCGTCAAATAGCAGATAAGTTTAACACACTTCAAATGGGTATGGTTGCTGCAAAGCGTGTTTTTGAAATATTAGACACGAAATCACACATCGCCAACCAGGGTACCCAGTTGCTTACAAATACCAAAGGTGCTATCGTTTTTAAAAATGTTTGTTTCTCTTATGTGGAAGGGGAGCAGGTAATAAACGATATTTCTTTTACCGTACAACCTGGAGAAACCATTGCAATTGTGGGGGCAACCGGTGCTGGTAAATCTACCATCATCAATCTTCTCAATCGTTTTTATGAAATTAACAGCGGTACTATTTTAATAGATGGAGTATCAATTAAGGACTATACATTAGATTCTCTTAGAGATCAAATAGGGGTTGTATTACAAGATGTTTTTCTTTTTGCAGATACCATTCACAACAATATTAGTTTAAGTAATGAGGCTATTACTGCACAAGAAATACAACAGGCAGCAACTCAAATTGGCGTGTCAAAGTTTATAGACTCCTTGCCAGGGAAATTTCAGTATAATGTAAAAGAGCGGGGTGTGATGCTGTCCTCTGGCCAGCGGCAACTCATTGCTTTTTTACGCGCATATGTAAGTAATCCTGGTATTTTGATTTTAGATGAGGCAACCTCTTCTGTAGATTCATACTCTGAGCAGATGATACAAACAGCCACAGATACTATAACCAAAGACAGAACTTCTATTGTCATTGCCCATAGACTAGCTACCATTAAAAAAGCGGATAAGATATTGGTAATGGACGCTGGTAAAATTGTAGAATCTGGAACTCATAAAGAGCTGTTGGATCTAGATGGTTATTACCGAACTCTTTATAAAGTCCAGTTCTCTGCAGAGAAAAACCGGGAAAATTAACTTAAGTCTTTGTGGATTATTTCAGTGAGCTGCTCTAGGGTTTCATAGAGTACGAAATCTCCATCTTTAAGATAAGAAATCT
>Ga0209193_1000360_pt1 | contig 31372 bp, 24 predicted proteins | sample COGITO_mtgs_1003_FD_185515 | JGI IMG/M metagenome (GOLD analysis project Ga0209193, IMG submission 185515) | Pelagic marine microbial communities from North Sea - COGITO_mtgs_100330 (SPAdes) (version 2) | ecosystem: Environmental > Aquatic > Marine > Epipelagic ...
CGGGCTGGTCTTCTTGTCGCGATCATCGAGCAGCACATCGAAGCCGGCAGCCTGTAAATCGATGTAAAGCTGTTCGGCCACGGCCATCACGTCCGGTGATTTGTGCGCATTCAAGGGCACAATGCTGACATGGAAGGGGGCAATCGCATAGGGCCAGACGATGCCATTGGCATCGTAGTTTTGCTCGATGGCGGCAGCGACAATACGGGTCACACCAATGCCGTAACAACCCATCAGCATCGGCTTGGTTTTACCACCCTGATCGAGTACCTCGGCCTTGAGCGCCTTGCTGTATTTATCGCCCAATTGGAAAATATGGCCAACCTCAATACCCTTTAGTATTTGCAACGTGCCTTGGCCATCGGGGCTCGGATCGCCGGCGACAATATTGCGCAGATCGGCGATCTCAGGCAGCGCGACATCCCGTTCCCAGTTGATATTCAAGTAATGCTTGCCGTCCAGATTGGCGCCGGCGCTGAAGTCGGACAGCACCGACACCGAGCGATCGACCACACAGGGAATAGGCAGGTTGACCGGTCCTAAGGAACCCGGTCCGGCACCGATCAAAGCTCGTATACGCGCTTCGCTGGCCATCGTCAGTGGGCTCTTAATCTGGGCCAACTTCTCGGCCTTAACCTCATTGAGCTCATGGTCACCGCGTACGATCAAGGCAATCAGTTCGGCGTCGCTGTCCTCGCTGGCTTCGACGATCAGTGTTTTAACGGTCTTTTCGATGGGCAGATTAAACTGCGTCACCAGCTGCTCGATGGTCTTGGCATCGGGTGTATCGATCAGCGTCATCGCAGCCGTGGCGTCCGCCCGCGGCGTCGTCGGTAATAGGGCCTCGGCGCGTTCGATATTGGCGGCGTAAGTGCCCCCTTCGGCATAGGCAATATAGTCTTCACCCGACTCAGCCAGGACTTGGAACTCATGCGATGCAGCGCCGCCCATGGCGCCGCTGTCGGCCTCGACAGGTCGATAATTGAAACCCAGACGGTCGAAGATCCGGCAATAGGCTTGATACATATTATCGTATTCGGCCGACAGGCAGGCCTGATCAGCATGGAACGAATAGCCGTCTTTCATAATAAACTCGCGCGCTCGCATAACCCCGAAACGGGGCCGGAATTCATCGCGAAATTTAGTTTGGATTTGGTAAAAATTCATCGGCAGTTGGCGATAGCTGTTCAATTCATTGCGTGCGATGTCGGTGATCACCTCTTCGTGCGTCGGCCCGTAGACGAAGTCGCGGTCGTGCCGATCCTTCACTTTCAGCATTTGGCCTTCCATCGCGTCGATCCGACCCGATTCCTGCCACAATTCGGCGGGCTGGATGGTCGGCATCAGGAGTTCTTGGGCGCCTGAGCGGTCCAACTCTTCGCGAATAATCTGTTCGACTTTTTTCAACACTCGCATGCCGGTCGGCAGCCAGCTATATAGGCCGGACGCCAATTGGCGCACCAGGCCGGCTCTCAGCATCAGCTGGTGGCTGACGATGACGGCATCGGCCGGGGTTTCTTTGACAGTCGCGATGAGATACCGACTTGCACGCATTGAGGCGATCCTTTTGAATGGGTCTGAATTGAGGTGGCGCATTTTATCAGGTTTGAGCGCCACGTGGCCAGCGTTCCCGCGGGCACCCGTCGGCAAAAGCCTTGCTGTGCCTACCAGACGCCGGAATTGGCCATGCTCAACCAAGGCTCGGTGGGCGGCAAGTCAGGACCTTCTTGTAGCAGTTCGATAGAAATATTGTCCGGACTGCGCACAAAGGCCATGTGGCCGTCGCGCGGTGGTCGGTTGATGGTCACGCCAGCATCGTGCAGTTTTTGGCACAGCTCATAGATATTATCGACCGAGTAGGCGAGGTGGCCAAAATTACGACCGCCATCAAGGGTCTCATCAGCATCCCAATTGTAGGTTAGCTCGACCGACGGTTCGCCCTCGGCAACGGCCAAGAAAATCAGCGTGAAGCGACCATTGGGGAACTCTCGGCGGCTGGTTTCGATCAGGCCAAGGAGATCACAATAAAAGTGTAACGAGGCTTCTAGATCGGTGACGCGTACCATGGTGTGAAGATATTTCATTGCTGGTCCTCTGGGTCGGATTGGGTTGTAAGCTGTTTAAAGGGCAGCGCAGCTTGCGTTTGCGCCAGATAACGATCGGTTCGCTCGCGCTCTTCGGCGCAGAAGTGCTCTGCTGCAACAAAGAATTCAGGATGTGCCAACCAGTGATATGAATGCGTCAAGGTCGGTTCAAAGCCGCGCGCAATCTTATGTTCGCCTTGGGTGCCGGGATCGAAGCTGGTCAGGCCCTGGGCGATACAATACTCGATGCCCTGATAGTAACAGGCTTCGAAATGCAGATTCGAATATTCTTCAAAGCAACCCCAGTAGCGGCCATAGAGCCGCTCTTGGTCGCGAAAGCAGAGTGCACCGGCAATTGGCTCCTCGTCTTTAAAGGCCATCATCAGAACAATGCGATCGGTCATGGTGGCGCGTACCCGATCAAAGAACTCTTTGTTCAGATAGCCCTGGCGGCCGCGCTTAAGATAGGTAGCGTGGTAAAACTTATAGAAGGCCAGCCAGATCGAATCGGTGATATCTGAGCCAGTCAGAGCCCGCATGGTGATGCCCTGATCGATGATCGACTGGCGTTCCTTACGCACATTCTTGCGTTTACGCGAACTGAAGCGCTCGAGAAAGTCATCAAAATCGCGGTAGTTGCGATTACGCCAGTGAAACTGCACATCGCTGCGCTTGAGCAAACCTTGCTGATCGAGCCAGGCCTGCTCTGCTGGCGCCGGGAACAGTAGATGAAAACCGCTCAGCTGATCGGTTAGACATTTGGTCTTAAAGCTCTGGATGACCCGGCTGACATCCTCAAGCGATTTAGCGCCCAGCAAACGCGGCCCCTGCGAGGGGGTAAAGGGCGCGGCGATGACCAGCTTTGGGTAGTAGGCCAAGCCGTGTTGCTCATAGGCTGAGGACCAGGCCCAGTCGAAGACATACTCACCCCAGGAGTCGGTTCTCAGGTAGGCAGGGACACAGAGGTCGGGCGTCAGACGCAAATGACTGGGTTGCCAGCCATGCTCGCGTGAACAAACGCCCGCCTGTTCTAATGCGCACAGGAACGCGTCGCTGACAAAAGGATTCGCATCCTCCGTTGACGTCCCAGTCGGCCATTGATCTAGCCATTCCTCACTCATGCTGCTGTCCATCTTATTGCGGTAGGGGTTGGCCCAGTTGAACCGATAGGGTTCGTTACGGAGCATAGTTCGCGATGGATCCAAATAAAACAATGGTCCAACGGCATTTGGGTACTTTAATCTCGCCGGGGCGGAAAAGCACGGCGGGCTTTTGGCCCTTGATGTCGCACGGGAGTTTGATGGCCGTGGGATACAGGGTACAGTATTGCCCACTCCCTTACCGAATCGAAGAGATCGCCGATGTTTGAATTGGATTATCGCCTGAAAAATGACTGTGTTCGCATCGGCTCACTGCCTCTATGCACCATACTGCTGATGAAAGATGCCAACTATCCTTGGTTGATCTTGGTGCCACAGCGGGCTGACGTCAGTGAAATCTATCAGCTGGACGCGGACGATCAAGAGCAGTTGATCTGGGAAAGCTCCTTCGTCGCCGAACGCCTGATGGCCGAGTTTGATGGCGATAAGATGAACATCGGCGCACTCGGCAATGTGGTGCCGCAACTCCATATTCACCATGTGGTGCGTACTCGAACCGATCCCGCTTGGCCCAAGCCCGTCTGGGGTGCGGTGCCGGCTCGAGCCTATGCTGCGGGGGCTTTGGAACAGCGGGTCGCGCAGTTGGCGGCGGTGTTTGAAACCTCAACCTTTAAGCACGCCTGAGTGCCCTGTCATAAAACCCTAATGTCCTTATCAACTGACCAACATCTGAATAATAGGCCCCATTCTTCATACAGGGCCTAGCGGGTGTCCTTAATGTTACCAGTGGGTGTCCTTGATGCTGGGTTTAATCATCCACTCGTGGCCCTTGAGCATCAGAGACCAGTAGATATCCGGCAGGAGCCGTTCTTTCATAAACCAGGCCGCGCGCGTTGGCTTGGTGCCATCATTAAGCCATCGTGGAAAGCTTGGCAGCAGTTTGCCGCCATAGCCGAATTCCGCCAAAATAATTTTTCCCCGTTCGACCGTCAGCGGACAGCTGCCATAGCCGTTGTAGTGCGATTGGCTTTGGCCCTTGTTGAGCGCATTGATCAGGTTGTGGGCCACCACCGGTGCTTGCATGCGCGCCGCCGCTGCGGTTTTCGCATTCGGTGCATTCATCACGTCGCCCAATGACCAGATATTGTCAAAGCGTTTATGCTGCAAGGTCACTTGGTCCACATCCACCCATCCACCGGCACCGGCCAGGGGGCTGACGCGAATAAAGTCGGGCGCGACCTGTGGCGGTGTGACATGCAACAGATCAAAGGATTTTTCGATTAGCTCGCTCGGGGCACCTTCGCCGACCTGTTTGAACCAGGCCTTTTTGTTCGGCCCATCGACCTTCACCAGTTGCTGCTGAAACGATAGGGTGATGCCGTACTTGTTGATGTATTCCATCAAGGCGGGGACGTAGTCTTTTACGCCAAATAAGACCGGGCCGGTATTGCAAAATTCAACGTCGATCTTGTTCAGAACTCCTGCGCTAAGCCAATGGTCAGACGACAGGTACATTACTTTTTGCGGCGCGCCGGCACACTTAATGGGCATGGGTGGTTGGGTGAAGATTGCTTTACCGGCTTTTAAGCCTTGCACCAGTTCCCAGGTATAGGGTGCCAGGTCGTAACGGTAGTTTGAGGTCACGCCGTTCTTGCCGAGCGTTTCACCAAGGCCCTCTATTGCGCTCCAATCGAGCTTTAAGCCCGGCGCAACCACCAGCTGTTTATATTTGACCGGCCGGCAACCCTCTAACAGGAGTTGGTTTTTTTCCGGTTCGAACAGGGCCACGGCGGTCTTAATCCACGAAACACCGAAGGGGATAAGCTTGGCCATGTCGCGCTTGGTTTTTTCCGGTTTAAAGATGCCTGCGCCGACCAGGGTCCAGCCCGGCTGATAGTAGTGGTTTTCGGCCGGGTCAATCACCGCGACGGTCAAGCGGGGGTCGCGCTTGCGAATGCTCGCCGCTGCGGCCAAACCGCCGGCCCCGGCGCCGACAATGACCACGTCATAGGCTGGAATCTGCGTTTCGGTGGCTTTGAAATCGGTCAATCGGCCGGCCAAGCCGCTGACGTCATAACCGGCTGCGCTGAGGATCGCGGCAATCGAGGCAAAGTCGTCGCCGGCTTGGGCGCGATGAATCGCCCATAGGGTTGCACTGCGCATACCGGTGCGGCAATAGGCGTGCACCTTGCCCTCTGCTTCGCCGAGGAACGCGCCAAAGGCTATGGCCTGTTCGTCGCTTACCATCCCGGACGTGACGGGCACGTACTTAACAGCGATATCAACGGACTTTGCCGCGTGCATTATTTCTTCGACATTGACCTGATCGGCACCTTCACCATCGGGGCGGTTGACGATAATGGTCTTAATCCCCTGCTCGGCAAGAAGCGCGACGTCACTGACAAGAATTTGTTCCGAAAGGCTCAAAAGGGCGTTAACTGTTTTTATTTGCATAGGATCGCTCCGCTTTTAGTCGTTAATTCATCTATTGAAATGGCCTGGGCAACTTTTTCGTCCCAGGCCAACAAGCGCTATGTACACTTCTAACCGGCGAGAAAGGGGTACGATATTAGTATATTAGATGAATCTAACATTAATTCGCTATGACGTCCTACTTTTTAAAGGCCAAAGGGCGCGAACCGTGAATTGGACCCGACTCTTATTGCTCTACCCTAGGCTTGGATGAGGTATGGAACCAAGGCGCCAGCCTATTTAAGTCTGGCCGTGCTTTGGTCTGAGGTCTGTCTTTGGCTTTGCGGCTGAGAGCGGCCGGTTCGCTGAGTCCCTTTCGACCTCGGCATTGGCGCAACTGCATTGGACAGTTGCCGAGAGCCAGGCTGTAAAGATTGATTGACATAATCGTCCGTTTCGGGCAATTTTGCCGGCTGCAAACAAATAAATACAAAGCAGGGGCGATATTCTAATCGACTCGTGCGAGCTGTCGGAGAAACGGGTTTGAGATTATTCATCGGCTGTGAAGAGCGGCTTGGTATCTGTGCTGAGATACTCGATATACTGGTTAAGCATTCGATTGATTTGCGTGGCATAGAGATCGAGACGCCCGGTGGCATCTTTTTGAATTTTCCAACTGTTGAGTTTGCCGAATTCCAACACCTGATGCCTGAAATTCGACTTATTCGCGGCGTGTTTGATGTCTCCCTTGTGCCCTATATGCCTTTGGAGCGCGAGCAGCAGGAGATGCGCACCCTGTTGCGGACCCTGCCGGAGCCGGTTATCTCCATCGACACCCGCGGTCAGGTGGTAATCGCCAATGAAGCGGCCCTAGATATACTGCAATTGCCGGAACAGGACGTGCGGCGCAAAATGTTGCGTAACTGGGTCAAGGGTTTCAACTTCACCAAGTGGCTTAACAGCGCAGCACCGAGTTCAGAATCGGTGCATCTGCAATTGAAAGGCCGAACCTTTCTCGCCGATATCTATCCCGTGCATATCCTTAAAGATGACGATAACAGTTTGTTCACCGGTGCGGTCATCGCCTTTAAATCGCCCGAGAGACTGGGCCGGCAGATGACCGCCTACCAGAAACAGACCGGTCAGTTTGAAATGATTATCGCGGAAAGCCAGGGCATGAAAAGCGTGATTCGTCAGGCCAAGCGCATGTCCAGTTTGGATGCCCCCCTGTTGATCACCGGCGAAACCGGGGTCGGCAAGGAATTGCTCGCCAAGGCCTGCCACCAACACAGCTTGCGTAAAGATAAGCCATTCTTGGTGCTCAGCTGTGCCGCCTTGCCGGACGATGCCGCCGAGAGTGAACTGTTTGGCTATGCCCAGGGTGCCTTTGTCGGCGCCCAGTCCGACAAAAAAGGCCTGGTTGAGCTGGCCGAGGGTGGCACCGTATTTCTCGATGAAATCGGTGATATGTCGCCGCTGTTGCAGAATAAATTTTTACGTCTTTTGCAAGATGGCTCTTATCGCCGAGTGGGTGATGAACGAGAATTTAAGTCCAATGTGCGCATTATCTGCTCGACACAAAAAAACCTTGTGGATATGTGCCAGCAAGGCGAATTTCGCGATGATCTTTATTACCGGCTCAATGTCTTAACCCTTCATATTCCGCCGCTGCGTGAGCGCAAGTCCGATGTTTTGCCGATGGCCGAACGTTTCATTGCCCGTTTTGCCGAGCCCCAGCGTCAGCGCATTAAGATATCATCGACCTGCCAGAACGCTCTGCAGCTTTATCCGTGGCCCGGAAATGTGCGCCAGATTGAAAATACCCTGTTACGGGCGGTGTCCCTGGTTGAGGGTGACGTGTTGGAACCGGAGCATCTGCAGTTGCCGAATTTAACCAGTGGCTGGGGCCACAGCGATGAAGATTTTGATGGCACCCTAGACGAGGCCATGAAACGCTTCGAGGCCGATCTGCTTAAGCGCCTCTATCCGGCTTATCCAAGCAGTCGCCAATTGGGTCGCAAGTTGGGCGTCTCCCATACCGCCATCGCCAATAAATTACGTGAATACCGCATCGGCAAGCATGCCAATACAGACTGAGAGATCAGACTTAGGAGTTTAGATGACTATTGCAACAGGTTTGTATCAGCACTTTAAGGGTGGTCAATATCAGGTGTTAGCGGTTGCCGAACACAGTGAAAGCGGCGAGCAATTGGTGGTCTATTTAGCGCTCTATGATCTGAGTAAAACTTGGCTTCGACCGCTTCAGCAGTTCAATGAGACAGTCGAATACAACGGCGAGCGGTTGCCCCGTTTTCGCTATCTTGGTCCCGCCGACGCCGCCTAGGCGTCGACGATCCCTGGCTACTTAAGACTAGGGTTCATAGGCCAAGATAGAACCCAACCAACGCTCGGCAACCGCCAATTCTAATTGGGTGCGAGCGGCGTAATCGATAACCTGGTCCTTGGTAATCTTACCCACGCCGAAATACTTCGCCTCCGGATGACTAAAATACCAACCCGAGACACTGGCCGCAGGGGTCATGGCATAGGAATCGGTCAAGGCGACGTCGGTTTGCTGCTCGGCATCGAGCAGGGCGAACAACTTGGCCTTCTCGGTGTGATCTGGGCAAGCCGGATAGCCCGGTGCCGGGCGAATACCCCGATAACGCTCTTTGATCAGATCGTCATTGGTTAACGACTCATCGGCGGTGTAAGCCCAAAATTCCTGCCTTACCCGTTCATGCATCCGCTCGGCAAATGCCTCGGCAAGCCGATCGGCCAATGCCTTCAACAGGATCGAGTTGTAATCATCACCCTGCTCCTCATAGACCTTAGCCCGCTCCTCAACGCCATGGCCGGTGGTGACCACGAAACCCCCTAGGTAATCAATCGCCTGGCCTTCAGGCGCGATAAAGTCGGCCAATGACTGGTTCGGTTGCATGCCGGGTTTGATGGTTTGCTGACGCAGGTGTTCCAGTGCCACTGTCTCACCCTTTTCCTGATGGACACTAATGGTGTCTGGGCCAGTGCGCTGGGCCGGCCAGAATCCGATGACGGCCTTGGGGGTCAGCCAACGTTCTTGAATGATCTGCTCAAGCATTGCTTGGGCATCATCAAAGAGCTGTTGGGCCACCTCACCGACCTTGACATCGCCGAGAATTTTCGGGTACTTGCCGTGCAGATCCCAGGTGCTGAAGAAGGGTGTCCAATCGATATAGGGCACCAACTCAGCGACCGAATAATCGGCGAAGGTGCGCAGGCCGGTAAAGGTCGGCACTGGCGGTCGATAATCGCTCCAATCGAAGGTGGCTGCATTCTCTACCGCCTTGATATAGGGGTTCAGAGCTTTCGACTTGCGGTTCTTATTGCGCTCGCGCACGATGACGTATTCGTCCTGTTTTTCTTGCACAAAAGCCGCCTTTTGATTCGTATTCAACAAGGACTGCACCACTGACACGGCGCGCGAGGCATCGGTCACATAGATGGTGGCATCATTGGTGTATTGCGGCTCGATCTTCACCGCCGTATGGGCTTTCGAGGTGGTCGCACCACCGATCATTAGAGGTAGATAAAAATCCTGACGCTGCATCTCTCGCGCCAGATGCACCATCTCATCGAGGCTCGGAGTGATCAGACCGGACAGGCCAATGACATCGACGCCCAACTCGCGGGCGGTTTTAAGAATTTTCTCTGCCGGGACCATGACGCCGAGATCGATCACCTCATAGTTATTACAAGCCAAGACCACACCGACAATATTTTTGCCAATATCGTGCACATCGCCCTTAACGGTCGCCATCAAGACTTTGCCCTTGGCCAAGGAGCCGGACTCTTTGCCGGCCTCGATAAAGGGAATGAGATGGGCCACGGCCTGTTTCATCACGCGTGCCGACTTCACCACCTGAGGCAGGAACATCTTCCCGGCGGAAAACAGATCGCCGACTACGTTCATACCGTCCATCAGCGGCCCTTCGATAACATCGATTGGCTCATTGGCCTCTTGGCGGGCCAGCTCGGTGTCATCCACAATATGGGCGTTAATGCCTTTCACTAGCGCATATTCGATCCGCTTGATCACCGGCAGGCTGCGCCATTCCAGGTCTTCCTTGGCGGCGACGGTGCCATCGCCACGGAACTTATCGGCGATTTCGAGCAGTCGATCGGTGGCATCGTCGCGTCGATTGAGGATGACATCCTCAACCCGTTCACGCAGTTCAGAGGGGATATCATCATAGATCACCAACTGACCGGCATTGACGATGCCCATATTCATCCCGGCCTTGCAGGCGTGATAGAGGAACACCGAATGGATGGCTTCGCGTAGCGCATCGTTGCCGCGGAACGAGAAGGACACATTGGAGACGCCGCCACTAACATTGGCGTAGGGCAGCTGCTCGCGGATAAAGGTCGTGGCTTCAATAAAATCGACCGCGTACGGGTTGTGTTCCTCGATGCCGGTGGCCACGGCAAAAATATTCGGGTCGAAAATAATATCCTCGGGCGGAAAGCCGAAGGCGACCAAGACATCGTAACTGCGCTTACAGATTTGTTCCTTGCGCGCTCGGGTATCGGCTTGGCCGTCTTCATCGAAGGCCATGACCACCACGGCCGCACCATAACGTTGGCACAGCTTGGCTTGTTGGAGGAAAATTTCCTCACCCTCTTTGAGTGAGATGGAATTAACAATGCACTTGCCCTGCGCACATTTTAGGCCCGCTTCGATGACATCCCATTTCGAAGAGTCGATCATCAAAGGTACCTTGGAAATATCGGGTTCGGAGGCAATCAGATTAACAAAGATGGCCATGGCCGCCTGAGAATCGAGCATGCCCTCATCCATATTGATGTCGATAATCTGCGCGCCGTTCTCAACCTGATCGAGCGCGACCGCCAAGGCCTCCTCATACAGCTCGTCAGTGATCAGGCGGCGAAAACGGGCCGACCCGGTGACATTGGTACGTTCACCGATATTGATAAAGTTCAGCGCATCGGTGACCACGAAGGGTTCCAGGCCGGACAGGCGCATCAATGGCTCGATGACCGGCGGGGTGCGCGGTGCATGCAGTGCCATCGCTTCGGTTATCAGAGCGATATGTTGTGGTGTGGTGCCACAACAACCACCGATAATATTGACGAAACCGGAGGCGGCAAACTCATCCACTACCTTGGTCATCTCCTCCGGCGTTTCATCATACTCACCAAACTCATTGGGCAGGCCGGCGTTGGGATGAGCCGAGACATAGCAGTCGGCAATTTTCGACAGCGTTTCGACATAGGGGCGTAATTCATCGGCACCCAGGGCACAGTTTAGGCCGATCGACAGGGGCTTGGCATGGCGCACCGAATAGTAAAAGGCTTCAGTGGTCTGGCCCGATAGGGTGCGACCGGAGGCGTCGGTGATGGTGCCAGAAATCATAATGGGCAGTTCGAAGCCCAGTTCGTCGAACACGCTGTGAATGGCAAAGATCGCCGCCTTGGCGTTGAGCGTATCGAAGATGGTTTCGATCAGGATGATGTCGGCCCCGCCATCGATCAGGCCACGCGTGGCATTCTGATAGTCGGCCACTAACGCATCGAAGCTGGTGGCGCGATAGCCGGGGTTATTGACATCGGGCGACAGCGACAAAGTTTTACTGGTCGGCCCGAGCACGCCAGCGACCCAACGTGGCTTGTCCGGTGTCAGCAGGCTTTGCTGGTCGCACAGGGCGCGCGCTAGCGCGGCACCGCTTTGGTTCAGCTCGTAGGCATAATCCTGCATGCCGTAGTCGGCCTGCGATATGGCCGTACTATTAAAGGTGTTGGTCTCAATGATATCCGCCCCGGCGGTGAGGTAGGCCTTATAAATAGCGCTGATGATGTCGGGTCGGGTAATGGACAAAAGATCGTTGTTACCCTTGATATCGGAGGGCCATTCACTGAAACGTTCACCCCGGTAATCGACTTCTTCAAGCTGATAACTTTGGATTAGGGAGCCCATGGCACCGTCCAATATTAGGATTCGGTGTTTTAGTGCACTGTGCAGCTGCCCAATTCGGTGTTCGCGAGTAGTCATGGAGGTCTCTTTTGGTAACAAGTAAGCATTTAGTGGGCAATGAAAGCCTAAAAATGGCCTAATTTCAAGCTATATCAATATATTTTGATATAGATCTGGGCCAGAGGGCAGCCCTGCGTCCCCTGTTTTGGCCGGCATAGGTTAACCGATTAAGAAGCCGAGTAAAGTTGCGACTTGAAAAAACCAGCGAATGACCTCACAAACTTGACTAATTTAGTCGGGTATTCAAACTGCCGATTAAATGCGGTAGAATTGCCGCATCGTTCACACTCACTAAATTCCGGAGCCTCGGATGGATATACAAATCAATATTACCGAATCTGCCCAAGAATACTTGGCAGGTTTGTTGGCAAAGCAAACCACCGAGGGTATGTCGGTGCGGATGTTTGTGACTCAACCGGGCACCAAATATGCCGAAACCTGCCTAGCTTACTGCCGGCCAGGGGAAGAAAAAGACAACGACGAACGCATCGAACTGACCCATATAAAGGTCTTGTTGGAAAAAAGCAGCCTGCCGTACCTCGATGAAGCCGAGGTCGACTATGCCCAGGATCGGATGGGCGGTCAGCTGACGATCAAGGCACCCAATGCCAAGATGCCTAAGGTCAACAAGGACAGCTCGCTCAGTGAGCAGGTCAGCTACCTACTGCTGACTGAAATTAACCCGGGTCTGGCTTCTCACGGCGGTGATGTATCGCTGGCTGAACTAACCGAAGACAATGTTGCGGTGTTGAAGTTCGGCGGCGGTTGCCAAGGCTGTTCGGCGGTGTCTATTACCCTCAAAGACGGTGTCGAGAAAACCTTACTCGAGCGTTTGCCCCAATTGACCGGTGTGCGTGATGTGACCGACCATACCGTGACCGAAAACGCCTATTTCCAATAGGCGCCTAAGGCATTCGCCAGAAGCGGCTCAGGAGCCAGTACCTTAAGGGCTTAGCACCTCAAGGGCCTAGCACCTTAAGGGCTAAGTACCTTAACAGCTTAGGACCTAAGCTGTTCCCAAGCTGCCTGAATTAAGCGAAACTGCTCGGCATCGCCGCCCTTATCGGGGTGGTGTTGCTGCACTAAGAGGCGGTATTGCTGCTTTTGCTCAGCGTGGCTCTCCCGGCCGGTCAGACCTAGGGTGGCTAAGGCCTCGGGCTGCGGCTGATGAAGCCTAAGCGCGCGCCAGAAATCATCCAACAATTGCTGCACACTGTCGGCACTCTCCCTATTTAAATTCGCCAAATCGAGATAATAGTCTTTGAGCGGTTCTAACCGTTCGGGCAGAGTCGTCTGTTGATTGGCCACTGCCAGCTGTTTGCGGATCGTCAGGGCAGTGATCAAGAGTGTTGCCGTACCAGTCTGTTGATAATGACTTTGCAAAAGGTAAAGCGAGTGGCGCAGATAGAAGTGGTGCTGAAACAGCACGATCGGGTCGGCCAAGTTGGGTTTGGGGTAGAGCGGGCCATAACGCTGATCGAGCAGCGTCATCAGGTCGTATTCGGCCAGCCCGGCTGGGTGCTCGTCGAGCAGGGTGTCGAGCGCGGCCAGTAAGGGCGCGTCAGGCTGGCTTGGGTGCATCGAGATCGACCGCCGTCAGTTCCATGACTAAGACATGACTGCTGTTGGCTTTAATTAATCGGCAATCTTCTAGGGCATTACTCGCTTCCACACAAAACATGCCTCGATACTCATCGGGCAAGAAATGACTCAATGTCTTTGATTTTTCTCGACCGGGGTTCCAAAGCACCACCGACCGGCTGCCCAGGCGAGTCATGTGAATCGCCTTCTGGCCCAGCCCACTGAACAGCAGCGCTTGGCCGACATCTCCGACCACCCAATCGATTTCTCGATCAAAGCTGAACGCGCGCGGAACGGAATCGTTCTTGCCGGTCAGTTTATCCAGGTAGCGACGATCGGCCAGTCCCTGAATCCGCACCCGCTCCTGGTCTTGACAGGCAAAATAGGTGTGCAAGGCTTGACTCAATTGAAACGGCTGGGGACCCAGGTTGAGGGTGGTAAGGGACACCACCAAACTGCTGCCGATGCTGACCAGTAACTCTGCCCGGGCAGGGTACGGAAAGGCCGGATGCCGGCCGTCAAGGTCGAGCCAAAAGAGCAGGTCGGTGCGGTTATCGCTGTCGGCCACTACCTTATATTGCCAATCTACCTCGCGCGCCAGACCGTGTGTTGGGGCATCGGCCAACTCAGGATGGGCGCCAAACCAGGGCCAGCAGATGGGAATGCCACCGCGAATGGCTTCACCCTGGTTGAAGGATTCACCCTGGGCGACAAAGAGCAGATTATCACCCCCGGCCGGGGTGAATTCCAGCACCTGAGCACCTTGCACGCTGATGGTGGCCGAGGCCCAATCGTTATTGATGCGTAACACGGGTAATTGATTAATAGAGCTTAGGCTAATGCGGGCAGACAGGAAGTGTTCAGTCATGAAGGTTCTTATGCAGTTGTATCGCTGAGGTGGCGTCAGTTTGCCAGTTTGGGGGTAAAACATAAACAGGCACAGTGCTCTCGGGCCGAATAAATTGAGCCGGCAACTGATGAGTCGGTTCCGGCGCTAACAACGACACCGGCGGCTCGCCCATGAGCCAATCGGCCTTGCAGATTGAGCGAGTAGAACGGTGCGCGCACGATCCATGCTCGGACCAGCTCGACACCAGCGCCTGGTTGTTGAGCTGAAAGGGCGTGTCCATAAAGTGCGTATAGGGCACGCCTAAGGCCTGAGAGGATTCCGGGACATAGAGTCGACCGGGCATCCACAGCCGGTGCTCGGTTGGATAGGGCAAGTCACTCGGCCAGCATTGGCGCGCACGCGCCAGCTCGGGTAGGCGTAATTGATGCTGATAGAGGCGCTGCACCTTATCGGCCATAAAGTCATGCAAGCCCGAACCAATCCAAACGGCTTGGCGTTGACCGGGCACCCAGAGATAAAATTTCAGGGCCAATTCCAAATGAATAATCTGTCCGGTTGCCAGGTCCTGAACCAATAAATCCAATTCACCCAGGGTTCTTTTGTCGGCGACGATGCTGCGGTTCTGCGCCAGAACGCGAAAGCCGGTACTGGCGAGGAACAGATAGGCGACCAGGGCTTCAAAATAGCGCCCCAACTTGCCCCTGCGGGCGCGACTCAGCGAGGCCAGTTGTTCGGCGCTAAAGGGCCGCCGTGGCTCGTTCTGCAGCGCATCACCGGACCAAAGTGTGGGATGCGGTGCCAGTAGGGATGGCGCCGTCAGGACCCAGTCGAGATCGGCGCGGATCGCCCGTTCAAGCGGGTGTTCGTTCATGCCACTTCCTCTGCTATGCTGTGTTCCGAAATTTACTACCAGGCGATGGCATGGCAACGAAGAATCTCGCGGCAAACTTCAACCGAATTGGTGTGGTGGGTCGTTTAGACAGCCGCAGTGTTGAGCAATCGGTGCATCGACTGCTGCTCTTGCTCAATCAATTGGGCAAGCACTACTGTATCGAACAGTCGCTGGCCGACGCAATGCCTGTCTTGGATTGCCAGTCGATGTCCCGGCCCAACCTGGGTGCCTGGGCTGACCTGATCATCGTGATCGGCGGGGATGGCACTTTCTTAGGCGCGGCCCGAGATGTGGCTCAGTTTGAAGTACCGATGCTCGGCATCAACCGCGGCCGTCTGGGCTTTTTAACCGATATCATGCCGGACGAGATGGAACAGAAGGTGACTGCGGTCTTAGCCGGTGAGTTTCAGCTGGAAGAGCGTTTCCTGTTACAGGCTCAGATTCGCCGCGATGGTGAGGTGGTGGCCGAAGACTGTGCCTTTAACGATGTCGTCCTACACCCGGGCCAATCGATTCGGATGATCGAATTCGATCTGCATATCGACAACCAGTTCGTTTACAGTCAACGTTCCGACGGCCTGATTGTCTCGACGCCAACCGGTTCTACGGCCTATGCCCTCAGTGCCGGCGGCCCCTTAGTGCACCCGAGTATGGATGCGCTCATCTTAGTGCCGATGTTCCCGCACAGCCTAACCAATCGACCGCTGGTGGTCGGAGCCAACTCGCATCTGTGCATCCGCATCGGCCAGCAAAACAATATCGCACCGCACGTCAGCCTCGACGCCCAAAACCATCTGGCGCTCAATCATGGCGATGAGTTACATATATTCAGATACCCGCAGAAGGTTAAGTTGATCCATCTGACGGATTATAATTATTTTGAAATTTGCCGAACCAAGCTGGGTTGGAGCAATAAAATAGAGAACAGTACCGAGGAACACGAATAATGAACTTTGATAGCCTGGCACAAAATATGACCCCGGATATCTACAGCCGGCTGCGCGAAGCTGTGGAGTTGGGTCGCTGGCCTAACCAGGTCCCGCTCAGCAAAGAGCAGCGCAGTTTGTGCCTCGAAGCGGTGCTGAAATATGAAATCAGTCAGCAGATTCCCGAGCAACGCCGCACCGGCTTTGTCGAACAGGGTTGCAGATCCAAAAGCGAGACCATTCCCACCGTGACATTGCCCGACGCGAGCGAGCTATGATGACCATGGATCTATTTGCCGGGTTGGATGATCTACCGCCGGGTATCACTGGCAACCTGGCTAAGATGTCGACCCACTGGGTCGCCGGCAGCCCGGTGCAATATCAATTGCCGCTCGGCGATCAACGGCTCGATTTGAACGCGCGCATCGGCCAGACCATTCGTCTGGAATTTACCGGCGCCATTCATTGCGTGCACTGTGGTGAGCTGACCAAAAAAAGCTTCGGCCAGGGTTATTGCTACAAACATTTTGCCGCCCTGGCGCAGACAGATGTGTGCATCATGTCTCCGGAAAAATGCCATTACGATCAGGGCACCTGCCGTGAACCGGCCTGGGGTGAAGCCAGCTGCATGCAGAGTCATTATGTCTATCTGTCCAATTCCAGTGCGATAAAAGTGGGTATCACCCGCGGTGGCCAAATCCCGACGCGGTGGGTCGATCAGGGCGCCACGCAGGCTATTACCATTGCCCGCGTGGCCACCCGGCAATTGGCCGGATTTGTCGAGGTGATCTGCAAAAAGCATGTCGCGGACAAGACCAACTGGCGCAATATGCTCAAAGGTGGCAGTGCCCCGCTCGATATGGCGGCGGAGCGAGACCGTTTGTTTACCCTGGCGCAAGCCGATTTGGCCGAGCTGGTCGAACGCCATGGTCTGTTGGCGGTGCAGCTATTGCACCACGGTGACGTGTTTGAGATCGACTTTCCGGTGACCCAATACCCGGACAAGGTCGCCAGTTTGAATTTCGATAAGGACCCGCTCGTCGAAGGTACCTTACTGGGGATTAAGGGACAGTATCTGATCCTCGACAGCGGCGTGATCAATATCCGTCGCTTCGGTGGTTATCAGGTCACCGTCAGTTAACATTCAGCCTTAAAATATAGCTTTTGTGGAGACCCTATGCGTACCGAGACACCTGTAACGATTCGACTCAAAGATTATCAGCCGCCGGCCTATTGGATTAAAAATTGCGCATTGATTATTCGCATCTTTGCCAATCATACCGAAGTGGACTCGACTCTGACGATGGTGCGCAATGGCGATCCCAGTGAACTGCCGGCCTTGGTGTTGGATGGCGTTGAACAGCTGATCCAGTCCTTATCGTTCGATGGTGAAGCGATCACCGACTACGACTATCAGCACGACCGCCTGACCGTTCAGCCCACTCAAGCCGAATTCACCTTTAATGCCGTGACCCATATTTTTCCCAACACCAATACCTCATTGGAAGGCCTATACAAGTCCGGCACCATGGTCTGTACCCAGTGTGAAGCCGAAGGCTTTCGCAAGATTACCTTCTATCTGGATCGGCCCGATGTGATGGCTACCTTCAGCACCCGGATTGAAGCCGATCAGGCGCCGTTTCCGATCCTCTTGGCCAATGGCAACCCGACTGCCAGCGGCGAGTTGGAGCAGGGTCGTCACTTTGCTACCTGGGACGATCCCTTTGCCAAGCCGGCCTATCTGTTTGCCACCGTAGCCGGCGATTTGGTGCGGCGCGATGATGCCTTTACCACCGCCAGTGGGCGTGACATTTCACTGCGCATCTTTGCCGAACCGCATAATGCCCACAAGACTGAATTCGCCCTCACCGCGCTAAAAAAATCGATGCGTTGGGACGAAGAACGTTTCGGCCGGGAATACGATCTGGATATCTTTATGATCGTCGCCAGTGATTTTTTCAATATGGGTGCGATGGAAAACAAGGGCCTCAATATTTTTAACAGCGCCGCCGTATTGGCCACACCGGAAACCGCCAGTGACGACCGCTTTGAGCGCATCGAAGGGATTGTCGCGCATGAGTACTTTCACAACTGGAGCGGCAATCGAGTTACCTGCCGAGACTGGTTTCAGTTGTCGTTAAAAGAAGGCTTTACCGTCTATCGCGATGCCGAATTCACTTCCGACCTGCACGACCGAGCGGTGAAACGGATCAAGGATGTGTTGTTTCTGAAAAACCATCAGTTCCCCCAAGACGGCGGACCCAATGCGCACCCGGTGCAGCCGCAGGAATATATTGAAATTAATAACTTCTATACCGTCACGGTATACGAAAAGGGTGCTGAAATAGTGGGCATGTTGCATACCCTGCTTGGTGATCGCCCATTCCGCCAAGCCTGTGATCTGTACTTTGAGCGCTTCGACGGCATGGCCGTTACCACTGACGATTTTGTCGATTGTATGGCGCAGATCAGTGGCCAGGATTTCAGCCAGTTTAAACGCTGGTATACCCAAGCCGGCACGCCGATAGTGGAAATCCACGAAGACTACGATGCCAACTTAGCACGCTACCGCCTGAGCTTTACCCAGAGCTGCCCGGCCACGCCGGGTCAGTCCGATAAGCAGCCGCTGGTCATTCCGGTCAAGATGGCGCTGTTGGATAGCACCGGGCAAGCACTGCCGATCGACTGCAATGGTGACTACAATGCCGACACCCAGGTGCTAACTCTAACCGAGGCAGTCACGACCGTAACGTTTCAACACCTGGCGAGCCAGCCAACCCCGAGCCTGTTCCGCGATTTTTCGGCGCCGGTGCGCGTGCGACAGGCCCTGTCGGATCCCGCTTTGCTGTTATTGGCCCAGCACGATGACAATGCCTTCAATCGCTTCGAAGCAGTGCAACAGGTCTATCTGGACACCTTGCTAAAACTGACCCGGGGCGAACTCGATGCGATACCGGCCTTGGTGGATACAGTGGTCTTATCGATATTGTCCGATACGCAACTATCCCATGCCTTGCAGGCGGTATTGCTGAGTCTGCCGTCCTATCAACAGATGATGGACAATCTAGACACAGTCGATGCCGAGGCGGTGATCGTGGCGCGCGACCGTCTTAAGTTGCATTTGGCGCAAACCTACCAAAGCCATTGGGCGACCTTGAGTCAAACCCTAACCAGTGCCGATGACTATGTCTTTACCGCCGATGAGGTCGGCCGCCGAGAGCTGCAAGGCTTGGCCCTATATTACTGGGTGTTGAGCGGCGACAAGTTTGGCCTGAACAGTGCCGAAGCCCTCTATCGTGCTGCGCAAAACCAGACCGATAGGCTGAACGGCTTGAAGGCCGTGATGGCCTCCCCGGATCGGGATCGTCAGCAACGGCTCTTGGTGCATTTTTACCGCCATTGGCATCAAGATACCCAGATGGTCGAGACCTGGCTGGCCCTGCAAGCCGGCGCGGAAGGCGTCGGGGTGACCGACATTCTGTTGTTGATGGCCCACGATGCGTTCGACTTCACCAACCCCAACAAGGTACGCAGCGTGCTTGGCGGCTTTACGCAGAATTTCAAAGCCTTCCATGATATCCAAGGCGATGGCTATAATTTTATGAGCGAGCAAATTGTTGCACTCAATGCGATTAATCCACAGGTCGCGGCGCGCTTTGTCGGCGTATTTGAACGTTGGCGGAAGTTTGCCCCAGAGCGCAGTGCGGCGATGCACAGTGCTTTGACAGCGGTGCTGGAGACCGAGTCACTGTCTCCGGATGTGCTCGAATTGGTCCAGAAAACGCTCGTCTAAAGCGACCCTAGCTCCTCTTCAAGCGGACCCAGGGATGGGTTTTTGTTGGGGGTTGGTCAATATATGACCTTTATCACTATTTTGGTGCCCGGCGCGGCGCGATACTTCCGCATCTTTATGGATTGAACCGGCCAGTGGCCAACATTGGAAACAAGGAGCTTTATATGCCATCTCTCGGGTCGACCCCGTTCGTCGATATTTTCTCATCCCCTCAATTGGTGTTTGACCGTATTCGGGCAAAATCCCTGCCTTTCTGGCCCCCTCTGTTGGTGGTCATCGCGGTACTGCCGGCCTTTCTGGCCTGGTATTTTATGACCGTCGATATGAGCGCCTATATGGAAACCACGCTGGTATTAGCCGATCAGGAGATGACACCCGAAGCTTTCGATGCGGCCATGGCCACGGCCAATATCGTGCGCATTATTTCGCCGATAGCTGCACCATTGATCAGTCTGTTTAGTTATCTGATATTGGCCACCTTCTTTTTTCTCGCTGCGACGCTGGTGGCCGAAGAAAAATTCCGTTTTGGCCAGTTCTTTACGCTGGTCTGCTGGGCCAGCTTGCCAGGGCTGCTCAGCACTCTGAGCATGGCGGTGTCCTATGCGGCCAGTCCAGACTATGTCTTTCTAAACCAGCTCGATAAAACCAACCTGGCCAGCCTTATGGGTCTGGCTATCGGCGATGCCAATTTTGCACTCTATGCCAGCGTATCGATCGGCGCCATCTGGTCCTATCTCTTGTACGGTCTCGGCTTTGCGCGCATTACCGGCAGCTCTGGCATGACGGCGACCTTGGTGGGTCTGATTCCGCCGGCCGTACAATTTTCGCTGATCTATTTTTTATAAGGACCGGTTATGAAAAAGCTGTTTGTGGTGTTAATAATAGTGGCCGCGATAGTGGCCTTAAGCCTGTATCAGGCACGCACGGGGAAACCGGAGCAGGTTAGGGTGCAAGTCTTTGAGGTGGTTGAACAACCGATTGAATCCACTGTGCTCGCGACCGGCACATTGACCTATGGCGACGAGCGCCGCGTGCGCAGCGAAGTCGATGCCAGGGTGATTGAGGTCGCGGTCGAGGAGGGCGATCGCGTCAGCAAGGGTCAGGTTTTGGTGCGCCTGGATCGCCAGAATTTCGAGACCGATGTCAGCAATCAACAAACCAATGTGGCCTTGCGTCGGATCGATATCGAGCGCGCCCAATTGCGTATTGAAAGCCTGACCATCCAACTGGCTCGTCAGCTTAAACTGTTTCAACAAAACGCCGCCCAGGCCACGGTGATTGAAGATTTGAAAAATCAGATTGCTCAAGCCAATGTGGATCTGAAAATGCAGAATCAACTCTTGGTCCAGAGTCAGGATCATCTGGGTCAAGCGCAGAAACGCTTGGCTAAAACGGTGATCAGCGCGCCGGTGAGCGGCTTAGTTAGTGCGCTCGATATTAAGGAAGGCGAGATGGCGGTGGGCAGTGCGGCCGATGTGCCCTTGCTCACCCTGGTCGACCCGGAGCAGATCTATTCTGAGGTGGATGTCGATGAGGCCGATATTGGCAATGTTCAGCTTGGCCTGCCGGTGCGAGTCTTTGCCGTAGCTTATCTTGATACCGCGCTGACCGGCACCGTGACCAAGATTGCCACCAGTGCCCGCCAGGTACCGGGTAAAAACTCCTTGGTGTTCCCAGTTGAGGTGGCCATGGCCGATCAAGAGTTGGTCGTGCTGCGGCCGGGTATGAGTACCCGGGCCGAGGTCTTAAACCGTTCGAACATCAGCTATCCGGTAATCCCAATCGAAGCCTTGCAAGATAACGCCGCCGATGACGACCCCGGCTATCATGTCTTTGTGGCCCGCGCGGGGATCGCAGTTAAGGTCAGTGTGACGCTGGGCCCACAGGATGATCGTTATCAAGCCCTGACCTCGGGTATCGAGACCGGAGATGAGGTGATCAGCGGGCCCTATCGATTGGTCCGGAGCCTAAACGATGGCGACGCCATTATCTTGGAACCCACCAGCCTGGATACGACCGATGACACACTCAGCACTGATTGATCTGCAAGCCATACGGCGCACCTATCAGATGGGTGGCGAAACCTTACACGCGCTCGATGGCATCGACCTGGCCATCGCGCGCAACGACTTTGTGGCCATTGTCGGCTCCAGCGGCTCGGGCAAATCGACCCTGATGAATATAGTGGGCTGCCTGGATACCCCCAGCTCGGGCGATTACCGGCTCGATGGCGAGGCGGTCAGTGCCATGAGCGGCAAACAACTGGCCTCGGTGCGCAATCGGAAAATTGGTTTTATCTTCCAGAGCTTCAATCTGTTGCCCCGGGTTGATGCCTTGCACAATGTGATGCAGCCTTTGATCTATCAGCGGGTATCCTATGGCGTGCGCAAAAAACGCGCTCAGGAGATGTTAGCGCGGGTGGGTTTGTCTGGCCGCATGCATCACCAACCCAATGAGTTATCGGGCGGGCAGCGTCAGCGAGTGGCCATCGCCCGGGCGCTGGTCACCTCTCCGTCTATCCTATTGGCCGATGAACCCACGGGCAACCTCGACAGCTCAACCACCGCCGATATCCTCAACCTGTTCGATGAACTCTACAACGAGGGTCAAACCATTATCGTGGTGACCCATGAGGCCGAAATTGCCGACCGCTGTCATCGTCAAATTCGGCTCAAGGACGGCCTTATAGTCGAAGACCGGATGACCGGCGCAGTGACCGCGCCGCGCACACAAGGAGCCTAGGGTGTATCTATTTTTAGAAGCATTGCGGTCCGCGCTACGCGCCATTGCCGCCAGTAAGTTGCGCAGTTTTCTGACCTCCCTGGGTATTATTATCGGGGTCGCCAGTATCATTGCCGTGGTATCGCTGGTGCAGGGTTTGGAGCAATCCATTACCCAGCAGTTTGAAGGCTATGGCTCTAACTCGCTGTTTATCCAGCAACGGCGCGATAACTTTGGTCGGCTGATCGGTGACCTCACCGATGATGACCTGATCAAGTTAAAGGCCATTGAGGGCATCGCCGCCATTTCACCGCAAACCTTTCTGTTTGAATACAGTGGCCTGCAATACGCCGGTAAGGAGCATGCTGCCGATATAGTCGGCGTGATGCCGGAGTTTGCCGAAATGGATAATTCTTATCCGGAGATTGGCCGCTTTATCACCAGCGCCGACGCCAACAGTCGTAAGAAAATCGCGGTGATTGGCCCGAAAGTGCGCGATGAATTGAATTTACCCGACAATCCGATCGGCGAATTTTTACGCTACGGTCCGCATTGGTTAAAGATTGTCGGCGTGCTTGAGAGTAAGGGCCAAATGCTCGGCCAAGACCTCGACAACTATGTCTACATTCCCTATCCGACTGCGCTGGGTATTATGGGCTACCAAAAACAGCCCTTCGTGATGTTTGTCGCGCGCGTGGCCGATGTTGACCGGATGGCAGCCTTGACCGCGCGCGTGAGCCAAACCCTGAGACGCAATCATGGTTTACGGCAGGGCGACGACGACGATTTTTCCATCCAGAGTTCGGACCAGGTATTGGCGTCGATCGGCCAGGTGACGCGCATTATCACCCTGGTGTTCGGCGGCATAGTGGGCATCAGCCTGCTGGTCGGCGGTATTGGTATTATGAATATCATGCTGGTGTCGGTCACCGAACGGACCCGCGAAGTGGGTATCTGCAAGGCCCTGGGCGCCACCCGAGCCGATATATTGCTGCAATTCTTGCTCGAGGCGGTGATTATCAGTCTGCTTGGCGGGGTGATCGGTCTGGCCATTGGCTACGGTTTGGGTATGGGTATTGCGAATCTGATTCCCGATTTCCCTCCCTCCCAGGTGCCGCTCTGGTCTATTGCATTGGCGCTGGGCTTCTCCTCGGCTGTGGGCATTATTTTTGGTCTCTTGCCCGCTGCTAAAGCGGCGGGACTCGATCCGATCGATGCACTGCGCTATGAATAGCGCGACCGTTTGGTTCGACTGTTTTGCTTGCACTGGGCCTATTTTTCAGTAATGTGGCGGCTTCAATATTGTTAATTTGAGAAGTAGCACATGCTGAAGCCAAAACACGTTCGACTGGTCCAATCGGTGCTGATGTCAGCGCTGATGGTGACCATCATGACCGCCGTCATCACCGCCCTGAATACCGGCTTTGGTACCGGGTTCTTAACTCGGTGGATGACCGCCTGGTTATTTGCCTGGCCAATTGCCTTTGGGGTTATCTTGATCGCCGGTAAACCGGTGCAGCAGTTTGCCTTGGAATTGTGTGGCGTGAAGCCCTGATGGCGGGTTGACTAATTAGTGCTAAGGACCTGAGCTTCCGCGTTCGGGTTCAACCGGATTATCATTTGCCGACAGGGCTACTCGGCCGACCGTAAAATTTTCTCGATCTTGCGTCCCTTGGCGAGTTCATCGACCAGTTTGTCGAGCCAGCGGACCTGTTGGGTCAAGGGTGTTGCGATCTCTTCTACTCGATATCCGCAGATAAGACCCCGAATCAGTTGTGCATTGGGGTTGATCGATGCCGCAGCGAAGAACTGTTGAAACGTCGCCTTCTGTTTGATTAGTGCTTGCAGATCTGCCTCATTGAATCCGGTAAGCCAAGCAATAACCTGATGCAATTCGTCAAGAGACCGACCTTTCTTCTCAACCTTAGTAACGTAAAGAGGATAGACAGCAGAAAATGTCATATTCGCGAAGCGCGCATCGTGTTCAGGCGTGGTGTTCATATAGGGCGACTCCTCTTTGTCTGAGCAAGGAAAACCACTGTTGAGACTTTGTTGCGAGATGAATGCATAAATCGTTGATGCCCTTGAATTCATCGACTAATCCAAGGGATCAGCGTCATGCTAACCATAGAAGGTAGGTTACTGAGGGCCGAAAATCAACGACTTTGCCCTCTGAGGGACCCCCAGGATCTTAGCCCTTCGGGTAGACCTGGTGATGAACACCCGCCATCTCATGCACCAGTCGTACAACCTGTGCGCTATAACCTGCTTCGTTGTCATACCACAAATAGAGAATGACGCCATGGTCATTCACGATGGTCGCAGTGCTATCAACGATCGCTGTCTTACGGTTGCCAACAAAATCACTCGACACGGCCTCAGGAGAGTTAGTGAAGTCTATTTGTTTCGCTAAGTCTGAGTACAGCGCCTGTTCGCGTAAGAAGTTATTCAACGTTTCAACATCGGTTTGCTTGGTGAGCCGCAAATTCAAAATCGCCATCGACACGTTTGGCGTGGGTACCCGGATAGCATTGCCGGTTAACTTGCCTTTCAGCTCAGGCAACGCCTTAGCAACGGCAACGGCGGCACCTGTTTCAGATAGCACCATATTGAGTGGCGCGGAGCGGCCACGGCGATCACCCGCATGGTAGTTGTCTATTAGGTTTTGATCATTGGTATAGGAGTGAATGGTTTCCACATGGCCACTTTCAATGCCGTACTCATCGTTTAATACCTTCAACACCGGGGTAATGGCATTTGTTGTGCACGATGCAGCCGAAACGATACGATCCTCTTGTTCTATGCTTTTGTGATTGACGCCATAAACAATATTTTTTATGTCACCCTTGCCAGGTGCGGTTAACAGTACTTTGTTAACGCCTCGAGCTTCAAGGTGTTGTGCCAAGCCTGCCTGGTCGCGCCAGATGCCGGTATTATCGATGATAATTGCATTTTCAATGCCGTATGCTTCGTAGTCGATATCACTGGGGTTACTGGCGTAAATGACTTTGACAGCAGTGCCATTCGCGACAATCGATTGGTTCGCTTCATCTACTTGAATCGTTCCTTCGAAGCTGCCATGAATGGAATCTCGGCGCAGTAAACTTGCCCGTTTTGCCAAGTCATCTTTAGCCTTGGAAGGTCGCACGACAATGGCCCGTAAGCGAAGACCCGACCCGCCGGTCTTTTCAATCAGAATTCTAGCGACTAAGCGGCCAATACGACCGAAACCAAACAACACAATATCGGTCGGCTTATCGTTTTGATGGTGATCAGCATCATAGCCATCGATCAATTCCGATAACTCGGCTTTCAAGAAGTCGACCAGATTTAAATCTGCTGTAAGTGACTTATATTTAATCGCAAGCTTGCCAATGTCGATATGGCATGCAGCTAAGTTCATGTCGAGCAACAGGTGCAATATTGCCGACGTGTCCACAACAGACAGCTCATGGCCCTCGACTTGCTTCACGAAACGATGCGATTTCAACAAACCAATGGTCGATTGATTAATAATCTGCCGGCCGTAAATTGACGTGATCACATCGTTTTTGCGATACAACAGGCCAATAAGCGGAATCATAGCCTCCGCGGTTTCTTCTTTTTGTTGCCATTGAACTAAAGTTTGATCGACATGCGTAGCATTCATTGCGTATTGGCCTTAGGTCTCTCGGTTTTTGATCGGGGGGTGGCTCAAACGATTTATGCCCATATGTGATGGCACATCGGTATTCCAAGCCAGCCAAGCGCGCGATACTAAACAACAGCATCCATCGCTAACAGGGTGTTTGTCAGCAAATTCTGGTCAAAATAGTTGCTAAATTGAGTGCCAGGGCAGAACTGTGCTTTTATTACCTACAAACTATTACTACAAACCGAATAGGGGTCCTGTTTATTAACAGTTAAACCCCAATTCATAGCCAGAATGGCGCTAAATTACGGAATCTTGCACCGAAAGTGATTGGCAATTATTTTCCATGCGAAGGGATATATTCAGTATTCGCGGACAGAATTAGGCGGGGTGTCAAAGGTTTTATGCCAAAGGGCATGACTACCCGGCCGATCAAGACATCATTAGCCGTTGTAGTAACCCGATTAACAAAGACTCGCACCTAGTGATCTTGCACGGCAACCTAGCGCCAGAAGGTTCAATGGCCAAGATCACCGGCAAGAAAGGGCCGCGCTGCGAATGCTCGGTTCGGGTCTGCCATGGTGCAGAGGCATTGACCGCGATTCTTAATGGCAATGTGATCACCCGAAGTGCCGAGATAGCCTTCCTTTCTAACGCGCCTACTATCTATTCATATTGCCCATCAGCTCACACTAAATATTTTCATAAATATTCATTTGTGTGACAAACATATCAACTTATTGAGATGGGTTTCCTTATCTTATTGGCAAAAATATATCGCCGTAAGATTATTTGCGCACCCGCCGTATAAGCCAAATTGCACTTGGCTCTGCTTTATTTAAACGCATGTTGTTCCTCTTGAAAATTTGCAAAGAAATTCAATGCATTGCTCATTTTAATTATTAAGCGATGAGGCCTGCTGTATCAACTGACCCTGCTTCTCTAGTTCGGCATAGGCTCAGTATAAGGAAATAGGCCCATCGCTTTTCGTTCGATGTGAGCGCTAAAACCAGTGATTTTGAATATTCTAGAACGACAAGGAGTAATACCCAAATGAAATACATATGGATAGGTTTTTTTTATATCTTTATAAATTCAACGGCTATGGCCGGATACTATTTCTATTTACCGGGGACTTATGGTGTTAATTCGGGTTTCAGTATTCCCGTGCATACACCCACTACCCCGCATGTGGCCCATGACCCGATGTACGTTGAATATAATGGTGCTCCCGGCCCTTATGGTTGGGGTTCTGACCCCGATTTAGATTGGGTTGTGGCACTCGTGGTTGACTCACTGAACTCAGATGCTGCATGGACTAGGACTGATCAAGAATGTTATCGCTATTCCGCACAGGAGGGCATCGGACTGTATTGGTATTGGTATGGCGGAACTGTTGGTGATTTTGGCGCGATGTTATCAAGCCCAAACTGTGACGACCAATACGGCACCAATAGACACAGCATCCATGCTGGAAATTCCAAATTCACATCTTGCCCTGATGGACAAGCTCCGCTTGACAACAACTATCCTCCTACCTGTGGGGTGATGGTGTGTACCTGCGATGAACTCAAAAACGAAGCCGACAATACCTGCACTCCCATGGCACCACTTACCGAATGGCAGCCCGGCGATGCCGGCCAATTTTTTACCTTTCCCGATAATAACCACGATGATGCCCCACGGTGTTCGGTCCCCGCCCCAGAAAAAGACGGGCTGCCAAATAGCTGTGAGAAAACCAATACCAGTTCCGCGGACCCCATAGATTGCGCCACCGGGCAGAAAAAATACTTCGAGACCGACTACAGTGGCCTTGGTTTGGATGCGCTCAGCTTCCGCCGGCTTTATGAATCGCCCCTGAGCACGGCCACCGAAGACCCCTTGGCAGATTCCCCCTTATCCACCGGACACAACTGGCAACCGCGCGATCTCCCCAGCCTATCCCATCGAACCTTTGCCGATGGTGCACGGGCCAAGACCTTTCGCTTAGGCCGGCGCATTGAACGGATCTTTTTTTTCCCAGCGGGCAGTTCGACCTACAGCGTCAATACAGCCCTGCGCGGGATTGAACTGTTACACGAGGCCGGTAACGATGTGGTCACCTTGGCCAGCGGCCAGCGCTATGTATTTAACGACCAAGGCCAAATAACCCAAGACACCGGAGCCCATCAACAACCGCGCTTTACCTACGGTTGGACGACAATAAACGGCGTCGATCGGCTGGCACGGGTGATCAATCGATTTGGCCGTTTCTTGGACTATCAGTATACCAACACGGGCGAGTTGGCCATCCTAACCGATCAGGACGGCGTGCAGGTTCTCTACCAATACGCAAGCGATGGCAAACTGCTCAAGGTGATCTACCCGGACACCACGCCAGAGCTCACCGATAACCCGAGCAAGACCTATCTCTATGAAGACGATCGTTATCCCGATTACGTGACCGGTATTTTAAATCAGGCTGGCGACCGGATCGCCAATATCGCTTACGACGCAGCGGGCAAAGCCACCCTATCGGAGTTATACAACGGCAACGATCGCGTCGAGGTGAGCTATCCAACCGACGGCGAAGCCATTGTCCGGTTCTACCGTGATATTGATACCAACGCCTACCGTGAGGAGCACTATTTTTATGGCCAGTTCCGAGGCAAATACCAACTCACTACCAAACAAATCACTCGGTGTGACAACTGTGACTTGAGCAGCGAGACCTGGATCTTTAATGACCAAGCATTGCTGGCCCGGCACACCAGCCAGGAAGGCACGGTCACAGAGTGGACCTATGACGCGCAAGACCGACTGCTCAGCACCACCGTCGGCGTCGGCACCCCAGAGGCCCATACCGAAACAGTTAACTGGCATGACACGCTCAATGAGATCGAGAGCCAGAACACGGCTACCGAGCTGACCTCGTTCCGCTATGACGCCGAGGGCAATCGAACCAACAGCACGGTTAATCCGGCACACTAAAGGGAGCAGAGACGATGAACTATAGAAAAGGAGTCACCCTTCGAGTCAGCAGTCTGGCCCTAGCTGTAATACTGGCCATCGGTGCTGGGCCTATGGCCTTCGCCGGCCGCTCGACCGATTACACCTATAATGAACTGGGCCAGATGACCTCGATCGACGGTCCACGCACCGATGTCGCCGACATTACCTATTACCATTACGAGATCGCCACCGCCAACCTGCTCAGCACCACCAATGCCGCCGGCCACACCACCACCTACAGCAACTATACCCGGGGCGGTTTGGCGCAAACCATTACCACCCCCAATGGCGCCCAGATCCATCTGCAATATCGCTTCGATGGCAAGGTGCTGCAGCAAGACGTGGTTACCCAAGAGGGTACTCAGACAACAAAGTACACTTACGATGCCGCGGTCAATCTCACCAAGGTACAACTGCCCGACGGCCATAGCCTGACCTATGTGTATGACCGCGGCCAACGCCTAATCGGGATCGAGAACGACCTGGGTGAACGGATCGACTACCAGCTGGACTCGGCCGGTAACATCACCGAACAAACGGTGCGCAACAGCAGTGGCTCGATTGTCCGGCAGCACCAGCAAGTCTTCGACGACCTATCCCGCGTGCGTCAAGTGGTCGGTGGCACCGATGGCCAAACCACCGAACGGGGATACGATGCCGACAGCCGCCTAACCCAGATCATCGATGCCAAAAACAATCCACCGACCCAAAATACCTACGACTCGCTCAATCGATTAACGCGGATGGTCGACAGCGCCAACGGCGTCACCAGCCTGACGTACAATGCCCACGGCCTGATCGCCACGGTCACCGACCCTCGGGGCTTGGTAACTCGGTACGATTACAATGGCTATGGTGAACTGGCTGCCATTAATAGCCCGGATACCGGCATCACCACGTTCGAGACCGACAACAACGGCAACGTGACCCAACGGATCGATGCTCGGGGTACAGAGGTCCAGTTCAGTTATGATGCTCTGGACCGTCTCACCGAACAGCGCTACCCCGCAGACGCGACTAAGAATATTCTCTTTGAATACGATGACACCGGCACCGGCCCTAATGGCCAAACCAACTACGGCCTGGGCCAACTGACCCGAATTACCTACTACGGTGGGCAGATCGACTATCAGTTTGACCAACTCGGGCGTTTGGTGGCCGAACAACGCAGCATCGGTGGTCAATCGTACCTAACCGAATACCGCTTCAATACCGTGGGCCAGTTGAGTGAACTCGTCTATCCCTCCGGTCGGATCGTGCATTACAGTTATGGCAGCCAGGGCAGACTCAATCGCCTGACTACCCAGGAACATAACACCGCACCAGACCAGATCCTGGTCGATAATCTGGACTACCTGCCATTTGGCCCGGTCACCGGTTTTGATTACGGCAATGGTATTACACAGAGCTACACCTTTGATCTGGACTATCGCCTGACCGGTCTCACCAGTGCGGTACAAGACTGGGTCTACCGGTACGACCTCAACAGCAATATCGAACAGATCCTCGACAGCCAAGACAGCACCCACGATCAGGTGTACCAATACGATGCTCTAAATAGACTGATTGCAGCCGATGGCCCCTATGGTGACTATCGCTATCAATACGACCCCGTGGGTAACCGCACGGAACGGCAAAAGATCTGGCTGGAGACGACCGAGTTGGAAGCCTACCAATACACCGCTGAAGCCAATCAACTGAACCAAGTTGACAGCACAGAGACCAACAACGGCAACACCACCCAAACCGACAGTCGCCTATTTGCCTACAGCGAGACCGGGCAACTTCTACTCGACATCAACAACGACCGCACCCTCGACTTGCACTACGACGAGAACGACCGTTTAGCTCAGGCAGATGTCTATGGAGCCGCGCTTAAAACGACCACCTACCAATACAACCCACTGGGCCAACGGATTGTGCAAAGCCAAAACGGCAAAACGCAACACATCCATTACAACGCCCAAGGTCAGCGGCTTGCCGAAAGCGATGCCAATGGCGACCTAATCCGGGAATACCTGTACCTGGGCAATCAACCGATAGCTATGGTGGTTGCCAATGCTGGTACAGAGGCCAATCAGGCAAGCACCCCGGTGGAACCCTGGATACTCGACAGCGAAGCCGCCAACACCCGAATCACGGGTGTCTGGCGGGTATCTTCCCATTACCCCGGTTACCAAGGAACCGGGTATCGCTTCAGCCCGGCCAATCAGAGTATAACCAGCAGCAATACAATCGACACAGACCAAGCGACGTTGGTCGGCACCTGGCATACCTCAACCGCCACCCCCGGCTATATCGGCCCGAATTACCGTTATGCTGCTAAGGGCGACGGCACTACCTCGGCCACCTGGCCG
>Ga0209193_1000364_pt1 | contig 31158 bp, 32 predicted proteins | sample COGITO_mtgs_1003_FD_185515 | JGI IMG/M metagenome (GOLD analysis project Ga0209193, IMG submission 185515) | Pelagic marine microbial communities from North Sea - COGITO_mtgs_100330 (SPAdes) (version 2) | ecosystem: Environmental > Aquatic > Marine > Epipelagic ...
ACGGCATCCCAGAGCCCTATCAAACCGCCCTGGTCAAGCCTTGGCAGCTTAATCTGGTGCTCTTGCCGCTGGTCGGCTTCGATCCACAGGGGGGCCGTTTGGGCATGGGCGGTGGCTACTACGATCGAACCTTTGCCGGTGCGGCACACTGGCCAAGACGCCCTGCCATGCTCGGCGTGGCCCATGAATGCCAGAAGGTCGCTCGTATACCACTGGAGCCTTGGGATATACAGCTCGATGCCATCGTCAGTGACGCTCGGGTCTATCGAAAGGGCCCCATCCAGGCCAACTAATTCAGGCCAACCAGCGCCGACCCACCTCTGAGGAATCCAGCATGACCGCCGCCATCTGGTTACTGAAAACCGAACCGGACCAGTTCTCTATTTTGGATCTGGCCGATCGTGGTAACACGGGCGAGCCTTGGAACGGTATTCGCAACTATCAGGCCCGTAATTTTCTGCGCACGATGCAGATTGGGGACGTGGCGCTGATTTATCATTCGGCCTGCGCGGTGCCGGCCATTGTCGGCAGCGCACGGGTTATCAGCGCGCCCTATGATGATGTCGATGCCGTCGACCCGGCCTCGCCCTACTTCGATGTTAAAAGCAGCGCCTCGAATCTACGTTGGAGTGCGATCGACATCCAATTCAGCCAACGCTGGGCTCAGCCAGTGACCTTGGCGCAACTCAAGGCCGCCGTCGAACTGTCGGACATGCTCGTCTTAAGGCAAGCGCGTTTGAGTATTTCACCGGTTTTACCCGCCCAATACAGCGCAATCTTGGCGCTTGCGCAGCAAAATGAGAAGCAGTCGACATTCACGACACCCACTGTTTGATTGGCGTACGGTTCGGTGCTTAACTGGGGACTGGACTTATTTGTTGCGTGCTGTTTTGCGCAGTCAGGATGCGATGGACAAACTCAAACCGATAAAATTTTCATCACTCGCGGTGGCCGAGCTGATTGATAAAACCAATTGGGCAAATGAATTCAATTGGCAGGATATCCGTATCTTGGCGCGCTATTTTACCGCGTATGAAGCCCACCGGGGTCAGGTGATTTTTTATGAAGGCGCCCAGGCAGACTATATGGGTTTGATTATTAGCGGGGCCATTCGGATCAGTAAGACCGGCTCCGATAATCTGGTCAAACCGCTGGTGGTCTTGCGCGCTTCGCAAACCTTCGGCGAACTGTCCCTGGTCGATGGCGCTCCACGCTCGGGTTTGGCCGAATCATTGGGCACGACCCAGTTTGTCATTACCAGCAGGCGCCAGCTTAAGTTTATGTCAGAGGAGCAACCCCACCTGGCCTTTCGCTTGTTGTGGAAAGTTTCCGAAACCATTTCCCGACGTCTGCGCCATACCAGCTTTAAACTACTGGATATGTCCGCTTCGCAACATTAGGCGGCACAGACGAAAACCTCGCCAACGGTTAATGTGCCATGTCGCTGCCAGGTTCGGCACTGAGGACGGGTAATATCACCTCAATTACACCCGCCTGTTGAAAGGTCAGTTGAACGCTGTAGGTCTCACCCACGACAAAGGGCTGAGCCAAGCCCATAAACATCAGATGGTAGCTGCCTGGCTCAAGTATCAATTCGCCGCCGGCCGGTATCGCGACACCGTCACGCTGGTGGATCATTTTCATCATGCCATCGACCATTAAGGACTGATGCAATTCTAGGCGCTTAGCAAAGCGGCCGGAGACATCGAGCAGGATGTCTGCGCTGTCGGTCCGATTGATAACTTTTAAAAAACCTGCGGCCGGGGCACCAGGGGCACTGGCTCGCGTCCACGGCTGATGAACTTCGAGCGCGCCCTCGGCAAAGCTCGGCAGTGACAAAGTGGCAAGCACGAACAGTAACGCGGCGGATAATATTTTCATGGGTGTCTCCAATAGGGTTCAAACAGCTAATCGTCCATCGGGCTAAAGGCCCGATAGGTATTCAATTTCATGGCATGCAGATTACCGCTGAGTCGGCGGCGCTCGCGGTTGGGCACGGGCCACGAGAGCAGCATTGAAAACCGACAATAGAATCGGAACATCTGGGCTGGCGGCATGTACCGGGCCAGCCAAAGTTGGATAGTCGGACGCGACCAAAGGCGAGGACAGGCAGGTACAGCGGTCATCGACGGTGGCGGCGGGACGTTCGCCAGGCAACGCAACCCAATGCACACCCTGGGCCGAACAGAGGCGCATCCAGCCCGCTTCGGTGACACCCAAGGCGGCACTCAGAGGCGCAGCCAAGGTCAGTATCAACCAGCTGCACAGGCACAGGATGTAACCGGATAGGGATTTGATCAATCGGGGCGGCATCGATAACTTTCGTTTGTCTGAGCCACCTAAGGTAACTACAGTTCGGTTCAAGGTCAATTGGCGGCGTCTCGGCAGGTTAGAATAGGATTGGTTATTTTAATCCTGAGATCGACATCATTAAAAACCCTGAAAAAGCCGCGTTGTTGGGGGCCAGATTAACATCCACCAGCTCCTTCATGGCGCGGATCTCGGCGCGATAGGCCTGATAAAAAGACCAACTAGGCCGCGAATGATAGACCAGTCCGTCGAGCTCAAAATGCGCAATCACTCCCTTGGCGGTGGTCGGCTTAACAAAGACCTCGACGCTTGGCCTAAAGTAGGCCGGTACAACGGAGAGGATCGACCACTTGGCCATCTTGTGCCGCTCGAACAGGGTGACCAAGGTGTTCAGGCCTAACTCGGCGTCACCGTGCAGCTGCTCATAGAGGGCCTCGACCGCCTGTTGCTTATCTTGCGGTGACAGGCTATTTAAGCAATCTTTGAATTTTGGTTTTTCAAACAGGGACACCATCGACGACCGACCGACGATCTTGATCCAGTTCTGCACCACCTCTTCGGTATGGGTAAAGGCCGTCGTAGCAAAGGCTTCTTGGCATTGAGCGACCATCTTCTCAACGCGATGCTTCTTTACACTCGGCAGCAGCGCCGGGTCGTCAAAGCCACCTGGGTAGCGCTGAAAAAAATGCGTCTCGGCCTGTAGCAGGGCATCGATATTCATATCAGTTCCTGGTGATTCGTTTGGCGCCGATCGGCGCCAAACGAACTCGGTTAGGTTAATTCCTGCCAGCGCAGAATACCACCGGCAATATTGGCCACCTCGGTGAAGCCCGCTTTTTGGAGAATATTCACGGCCATGGCAGAACGACGCCCGGATCGGCATAGGCAAACAATCGGTCGGTCACGCGACAAGCTATCGGTTTGGCCACGCAGTTCTGCCAATGGAATAATACGGGTATCAACCAGCCGGTCGACCGGACTTTCCAGCTCATGAGCTTCGCGCACATCGAGGATCTGGACCCGCTCTCGGTTATTGAGCACCCATTCGACCGTCACCTCGGGCACGCCGGAGAAGGTGAAGTAAACCGGTGCCCAACTCGGTTCGGCGGGCATGGCGTCGGCGTCGGGTCGGCCACTTTTTAAATTGGCCGGCACCGCATGGTCGATCAGTTTCGGGTGCGGCAGTTGCATTGCGGCCATATAGCCAACAAAGTCTTGTTCTGAGGCGCCACCGCCGACGCGGGCATTGAATGCCTGTTCCTCGGCCACGGTGCTTACCGTACGACCATTGTAATCGTGGCCCGGGTAGATCAGGCATTCAGCCGGCAAGGTGAAGAGCTGCTCGGTAATCGACTGGAATAGGGTCTTGGCATCACCCTGTTGAAAATCGCATCGTCCGCAGCCGCGAATCAACAGGGCATCTCCGCTAAAGACCCGACTCAGATCGGTACTGACAAAACTCAAACAACCGTTAGTGTGCCCGGGCGTTGCGATCACGCGCAGTGACTCTTGGCCAAAGGCAAGCAGATCACCATGCTGGAGCGGGCGGTCGACCTCATCGGCCTGGGTCACGGCTGCTGTGCCAATCTGACAACCGGTCTTTTGCTTCAGTAACCAGGCCGCGGTCACATGATCGGCATGGCAATGGGTATCGAGGGCGAATTCCAGCTTTAGGTTAAGTTCCTTAAGCAGGGCCAAATCGCGTTGCACCCGCTCAAAAACTGGGTCAATTAAGACCGCTGCACCGGTTTTCTCACAGGCCAACAAATAGGTATAGGTCGACGAGGTAATATCATAGAGTTGTCGAAAAATCATCTGGTGCTCCAAGGCAGGCGCTCAGGCGCCGCAGGTAAAGAGACGGTGCGACCCGGCAGGCGTTACTCCGCCGTTAAGATCTTCACCCGGGTACGGCTGGTGCCGTCACTCGACAAGGCCGCCGAGACGAGCGGAAACAACTTATTAAAACGCGCTGCAACGGTCCAGGGAGGATTGATTGCAATGAGACCGGAGCCGGTCATGCCACGCGCTCCATCGTCCGCAACGTTCATCTCAAACAATTGCATGTTTTTAATGCCCGAGCGGACCAGGCGGCGTTCCATGCGGTCAATTCGGCTGCGCTCGACCACCGGGTACCAGAGTAAAATAGTACTTTGGCTCATCTTTTTCCAGGCCTTTTCAACGGCACTGGTCACCGCGTCGTATTCCGTCTTGACCTCATAGGATGGGTCAACCAGCACCAATGCGCGCCGACTGTGCACCGGCAAGAGCGCGCTCATACCCGCCAGACCGTCTTCAAAGCGGACCTGCGTCTGACGTTTGCGAGCGCAGTTTTGTTCCAATTCGCGCACCGCCTGACTGTGCAATTCAAACAAAGAGCTGTGGTCACCATGGCGCAGCAGCCGATTGACGATTTCCGGTGAACCCGGGTATTGCTGCTTGCCCAGATCGGCGCGCACCAGATCGAGGTAGGCTGACAGCTCGGGCCAGTCTTTATCGATCAGTTTGGCAATACCGAGCTTGTATTCCCCGGTTTTTTGCGCCTCCTGCGAGTCAAGTCGATAGCGCCCGGACCCGGCGTGACTGTCGATGTAATCAAAGGGGGTGTCTTTTTTTCGCATATGCACCAGGCATTCCACGAGCAACCAATGTTTCAACACATCGGCGTGATTGCCGGCGTGGTACTGATGTTGATAGCTGAGCATGACTTGGTCCGGTTACGAAAAAGAGCATTGTAACCACCCCTGACCGAGCGCGACAGCTTTACCGTTAGTTGCGGCACCGGGTTGGCGGATGCTGAGCAGGTAAATGCACCCCGAGTGAAATTTGGAACCCTAATCACTTTGTGAGCTAGGTCAATAATATTGAAATTAATTAAACACCCATCGAGCCGAGCAACAGATCCTTCGTACTGTGTTCATTTTGAAAATATTTTTGACCCCTTAAGCGTATGGAATATGACTTTTCAAGAAGTTACTGTAAGGCGGCAAATAACCCGTTGGAACAGGCAGTAGAAACTCCCAACCTATACGGTAGCTGGCAGGTAAAAACTATGGACAGTTTAAAGACTCACGATCTGGCCCAATTGCTTGGGCTCTATTCCCCCTGGATTATTAAAGACATTGAATTGGCCAGCGATTCCAATTCACTGACCTTTATCGTTGAAAAGCAGCCTGAGAAAAATATTTTTGGCTTCCTAACTGGCAACAAAAAAGGTCCACAGGTAATACATCGTTGGCAACATATCCGCTTCGGTCATGTAAACACCTATATCGAAGCAACCCTCAGCCAGGCTGAGTTGGCAGACATGTCGGCCAATCGTCCACCGGCCTTTCTCGGTGAGGAGCACAAGACCATTACGCGCGAACTGGCCGATACCATCCATATCGCTTTCTCGCGCAATCTCAGCCCCGAGATGATCAGTGGCCTGCTCGGCATTGGCCTCGGCTTGGTCGAGGGCGAGGTGCGCGATATGACGGGCGGCCAGCAGACGCCGCACAACATCGCCCTATTGCCGCTGGAATCCAATCCAATTTGGCGCCAGGTATTAACCGATCAACTAAAACTCACCACGCGCCTGCTGCCGCTGAAATTACTGTTGTCGCGATTAAAACTTGAGGTTCACAAGAATCCCAACAGTGGCCAGGTTATGCAAAAATCGGTTGCCGAGTTGCGCACTTTTTTTATTCGTCATGCCCAGCAACTGCAGCAGGAATTTAAAATACTGGGGGCTTCGGAGAATCAGCCGAATGCCCATACCAACCCCAATGGTGGCGCAAGAAATCGCCTAGTGCTGCCTGGCACCAAGAACCCCTTATGGCACCAATTGCTCACCGGCGAACTGGACTTGGAGAGCCAAAATATGGCGCTGCGTCTGAGTCTCGCCCGAAACAGTCGGAGCTACCTGCTGACCTATGATGAATATGAGCGTTTGGATATAGTCCGCAACCTGCAACTCTTCTTTAAACACAATGCCCGCAACCTAATTCCCGAGCTGCGCCTGTTAACCGAGCTGCTGGGACAGCAACAGGATCAGACGCGCATTCAATTGCCACCGGTTACCGACAATATATGGAAAAATTTATTGCTAGACGATGGCCTACTTAATTCGGAAAAAATAAATTACCGACTGCTCTTGTCGCGCTTGAAAAGCAGTTATCGACGCAATCGTGACCCGCTTAATATTGAACAATTACACAGTTTCTTTATCCATAATGCTCAGACGATGTCGGATGAAATTAGCCTTATTAACCGCCTGGCGGCAAACCAATAATTAGGATGACCCAATGTCAAATCAAGTCAAAATCAATCTCGATAGCCAAATGTTCGACCTGGCCACGGTAATCTTAAAAATTCAGCAGGGTGAATTTATGTCCATTGCGGGTGATGAAAGCCTGCTGGCACAGTTGCCCGCCGGGAATTGGATCGGTGGCACCATTCCCTATTTTATGGACAGGGACGGCGGCAAGGTTAGCCGCGAACAACTCTTCGTTCACACCATAAATGGCACCCAACAACATAATCCACCGCGCATCACCGTCTACGATAACAATACCATTGCCCGCATTGCCCAGGATGCCCCACCCCATGGTTTTACATTGCTGATATTGCCGGCGGCATCGCAGGTGCACTTGAATTACGCCCAAAATGCACCGGAGTTCGCCAATATGTTTTTCACCCCCATCGTGGGTTGGATTTCAGGCTTCCACTTGAATGACGGCAGTGCGGCTCAGGTCGCCTTTGGTCCAAGCGGCGGTGTGCTAATAAGCCAGCAGGCGGTCGCGATCCATGTGCCCTTACCGGACAGCCAAAGTGCCAATGTGAGTATTATTAATCTGTTCGAGGAGGGTGCGGGACCGGTTATCGAATTCCCAACGACAGATTTTTCAGTCAAAGACTGTCTGATTGATGGGGTTCCCAGCAGCTTAGCGGATTACATCGCCGGCCAAGGTTTGGATACCCGCCTGCCATTGGTTGCCGATTATTCTGGTATCAAGGTGAATGTCAGCATACAACAGATCCATGCCAATACTGGCCAGGTCGAGCTCTATGCCCCAGTGTTTAAGGGCGTAAGCTATCGCTTTGCCACGCCGGTGCCGGATTATGTTCAGGCCTTCGATCAGGCCGTGAAGAAGAATGACACTGCGAACATTGCCTTTTCATGCAATTGCATTCTGAACTTCTTGTATTCCGAATTGGAAGGAAAGAAAACCGGCCACATCACCGGGCCCATTACCTTTGGCGAAATAGCCTATCAGCTGCTGAACCAAACCCTGGTGTATATGACGCTAAACGACGTTCGTTAAACCTGACTCGCTCAGTCCGTGTTAGCTGCCCGCTTCACCAATGGCGTCTGTGCAAAGCTGACACCGCGCCAACCCCGCTGCATAAACTGCCGGATATTGGCGTGATTGTCACCCTGCGGATCGGACAAGACCGACCGATAGTGTTCGGCAAATAGGCTCAGGGTGTGAATCTCGGACAAGCCAGCCTGATGCGCAAAACTCAGCACTCGGCATGAGCCTTGGTTTTCCAGTGCCGAATTGCGTAATTCGCCATTGCTGAAAGCCGTCGCGGTAAAATCAAACTCGGTGTCAATTGCGGCCAACACCTCGGTAAAGACGAGCCTGTCCGGCTGGTCATAGACCGCTGCGAGCAAGGTCTGCAAATTGTTCATAATAATATTCCTGTGGTCAATGGGCCTATTCGGCCCGATCATCGAGCGCTTGTCAAAACCCCTTGCCGGAGCTCAGCGCCCGCGTGGCACCAACGACAGCAGATAGGCCGCAATGGCATCGCGATCAGTTTGGTTCAAATGACTGGTACCCATTTCGATCACCTCCACCATGCTACCGCCCACCACATCGCCATCGGGTAGCAAGCCATCGGCGAGAAAGTAGCTTATGTCGTCTGCGGTCCAATCCCGTGCCAAGAGGGCGGCACCATGAATAGGCGGGGCGCCAACGCCGCCCGGGATCAGACTATTGCCCCCAAGGTAAGGCGGTATAAAGGCGCCCAGGCTGTTGCGCGGATTGTGGCACTCGCCGCAGTGGCCGACTGCGTCGACCAAATAGCGGCCGCGCCCGAGTTCGCTACCCTGATCGATTTCTAACGACCGGGTGGTCGCAAACAACCAACGCCAAGGCTTTAAGCCAAGGCGAATATTGAAGGGGAAGGCCAACCGATGCGGCTCGGAGGCCTGATCTACCGGTTCTGTCGCAAGCAGCGCCTGATAGAGATGCACGACATCCGCATCCGTCAGGCTGCGATAACTGGCGAAGGGGAAGGCCGGGTAGTAGGGTAATCCGGCCGGGCTAACCCCCTGCCGCAGGGCGGCTTCAAATTCCACCAAACTCCAGGCGCCAATGCCATGGCTTAGGCTGGAACTAATATTGGGTGCATAAAAATCGCCAAACGGCGTGTCCAAACGGGGACCACCGGCCATCGCCGGCCCCCCTTCCTGGCTGTGGCAAGCGATGCATCCGGCACTGTGTAACAGCTCCTGACCCAGCAATGCATCTCCCGCAGTGCTGATGGCCGGTCGTTGCTCACCCAGGGGTGCGAAATAGACAATCAACAGGATGCCTATGACGATAAGGTCAAACGCAATAAACCATTTTAAACGTCTAGACATCGGGTGCTCCTGAGGTGGCATGGGTGAACGGCAAGCCATGGATTGAACCGTTTAATTGGGCCGTTGATAGAGAAAACTGCTCAGCTCCTGGCTGCGCAACGTCGCCTTGAGGCGGGTCGCTTGGGCTCGACTCAACGGGCCCAACAGTACTCGAGTACCCGAAACGGACACATCATACCAACGGATCAACTGGCTTTGATAGACGTCGAGACGCGGATCCTCGACCAATGGTTTAATCGATGCAACTTGTCGGAAAAGTCCCAGCTGCAAATACCAGGTGTCTGCTTGGCTGACTAGCGCGATAGCCCCTGAGGCAGGCGCATTCGCGCTCTGCGTGGACTTTGGCTGGTCAACCGGGGCAGGCGCCACCGTGGCCAGGGACACCGGCCGGGCCTGTATGGCCGTCATCTGGGCTGCGCTCGCGCTCACATCGAGTTCCTCGACCTCATCGCTAGCCTGGACCATGATGCGACCGCCTTCATAAACGACCCCGACCGGATCGGCTGCGCGCACGCGAGCGTCGAGCGATGAAAAACTATCCAGCCAAATACGCAGACCAACTTGGAGCCGATACTGACTCTCACTGGGTTGCCACAAGGTCTCGGCAAAGAAGCCCACTTCGGGCGTCCATTGACGCTGAAAACCGATGCCCGCCCAGCCCTGCACTGTTGGCTCGGATGGCAGCCAGACAAGGCCAATCTGAGGATACCAATGGGTATCCCGCTCAGAGCTGTATAAGAGCCGAGCATCCAGCGACAGTCGGGCGCCACTGTCCTCCTGCTCGCGCGGTTCCGGCCAAAGCACACCGACGCCGATCACGGTGCGGTTGCCGACCGTTGTTGCCAACGATAAACCGACGCCTGGCGCCGACAATTGGACTGGCGCCGCGCTGGCGTAAAGTGACGCCTGCCGATCATGGGCCAAGGTGGTGGTGCCCAGCAATGCCAGGATAACCGCTGCAAACAGGCCGCGGAGCCGATGTGGGCAAGCAAGAACTGAATCTGCTGGCGCGCAGAAACCAAAGACTTTTAGCGCGGTCATAGCAAAGTCAGGCCGCTCCGGCACGGTGTCAGGCATCATCCGCTCAATCGGCCAGCGACTTGCGCAGGGCTTCGATTACCGGTGCCACGTCCGGTCGCACACCACGCCATATGTAAAAACTTTCCGCCGCTTGAGCGACTAACATGCCCAATCCGTCGGCACAGGCTAGGGCGTCATTTTCGGCCGACCAGCGTAAAAAAGACGTCGGAGTTTTACCATACATCATGTCGTAACACTTGGTGCCGGCATTGATCAGACCATCGGGTAAGGGCGGCACCTGACCGGAGAGGCTAGCCGATGTGCCGTTGATTACTATATCGAACTGACCGGATAGCTCGTCAAAGGTTGAAGGCGATATGGCGGGGAAATCATCAGCCAGTTCTTCGACCTTTTGCGCGCTGCGGTTAGCGATCACTAGGTTCGCTGGATTGGCGTCTAGAAGCGGTTCAATTACCGCGCGAACGGCGCCGCCCGCACCGAGTAAAAGAATATTTTGGTGCTCCAAGGGCCAGCCCAGGTGATCACGAATATCGGTCAACAGACCGACGCCATCTGTGGTATCACCAAAGATGCGGCCATCGGCTAATTTTTTCAGAGTATTAATAGAGCGCGAACGTCGCGCCCGATCGGTCATTTCATCAACAAAATCAAAGGCGTCGCCCTTAAACGGAACGGTGACATTGAAGCCCGCATAGCCGTCTTTAAACAGCTGCCACACTCGGGTTTCAAAACTGCTGACCGGTAACTCAATACCTGAGTAGTCAAGCGTCTGTTTAGTCTGGCGGGCAAACAATGCATGAATCTGTGGCGACAGACTGTGCGTGATTGGATGACCTAAGACGGCGTATCGATCCATTTTCGACCCTTCTCTGTATTCTGCTGCAGATAACAAATAACCTAGCAACCGCTGCCTAGCTTAACCGTAGGCTAAATTGTAGTTCCGGAGTACGAACCTGTCGCCCATTTTGACACGACTGAGCCCTCCCGGCGCACGGTACCCCCATTTGACTACCCATTGTGTAGCACCAAAATTGTTAGTCAAATGGGGGGCTCTACTCGTGGGATATGAGTCTAAGCAGCCTAGGCCTATTAGACTTTAGCGCTTAGCTTGCCGAAAATCAGCTGCTCGCTTCCGATTCTTTTTCAGCGTCAGCGTCCGCCCGAGTGGTTTTGGGCAAAAAGCGACTCATCAGGAGGCCCATCTCAAACAGGGCGTACATCGGTATCGCCAAGATACTTTGGGAGATCACGTCGGGCGGCGTCAGTAGCATGCCGAACACGAAACAGCAGACGAAGATATAGGGCCTTTTGGTCGTTAACGACTCGACTGAGACAAGCCCAGAGCGCACCAGTAAGAAGGTTGCGATCGGGATTTCAAAGGCCAACCCGAAGGAGAAAAACATCTTTAGACAAAAATCCAAGACATTGGAAATATCCGGCATGATCGCGATACCTTCTGGCCCGGCGCCCGTAAAAAAACCAAACACCAGTGGCAAGACAACAAAATAGACGAAGGCGACACCGGCGTAAAATAGAATAACACTGGTGATAAAGAGCGGTATGGCGAGCTTGCGCTCATGCTTGTAGAGCGCCGGGGCAATAAAGCCCCAAATTTGGTGCAGGATATAGGGCATGGCCAGCAAGGCGGCCATCACAAAGGCTAATTTCAGTGGCACCAAAAAGGGCGAGGCAACACCCGTGGCAATTAGCGACGCGTTCTCCTTGTCGGGCAAAAGGGTATTAAGCGGCTCAACCAACACCATGTAAATGTCACCAGAAAAGAAATACAAACCGATAAAAATTACGACGATCAGGACCACGCTGCGCAGCAAGCGATCGCGCAGTTCGCGCAAGTGCTCAACCAAGGGCATGGAAAATTGGCTAGGATTTCTCGGTGTCATCGGTCTGTTCTACCTGTTGGGTGTCTGCCTTCGGCGTATAGCCGGGTGCTTCCGGCAAGTCATGAGTTGGCGTTACCGTGGGCACCGCAGCTTCGTCATCATCAAATTCGTCGTCATCGGCAGGCTTGCTGGTATTTTTGGTAAAATCAAGATCTTCGGTCTCGGCCATAATCTTTTTATTCAATTCGTCGAGCTTCATTTCTTGCTCGATCTGGCCTTGCAGCGACGTCATAAAGCGACGCGCCTTACCCATGAGCCGACCTACCGTGCTCACTACCCCTGGCAGTCGCTCCGGGCCAATCACCACCATCCCGATAACCGCTAATAGCAGCAGTTCGGCAAATCCAATGTCAAACATCCTGTTACCCTCACGTTGTTGGGTGCCAAGGCACCCTTAACGAGTTACCAAAACGAAAAACTACTTGTCTTCAACTGTTGATTTTTCGTCGGCTTTGACTTCAGAGAAATTGGCGTCGCCGCTGTCTTTCTTTTCCAGGGAGTCCGGCGTCTTCTTTTCCTCTGCCTTATCACCTTCGGTCATTGCACTTTTAAAGCTCTTAATCGCGCCGCCGACATCACCGCCGAGATTTTTCAGGCGCTTGGTGCCGAACACTAGAATTACGATCGCTAACACGATCAACATTTGCCAAATTGAAATACCACCAAAACCCATTGTCACGTCCTCGCTGAGTAAAACTATGCTGGAAACCCGGTATCACCGGCGTCGGTAAAGCTGCCTAAAATATGAAAGTGCACATGGTGCACCGTTTGACCACAAGCTTCACCGGTGTTGGCAATCAAGCGAAAACCCTCCGCCAAACCCATTTCCTGGGCTAACACCGGTGCGGCCACTATCATGGCCTGAATTAGCCCCTGATTGCTATCATTCATATGATATAAGCTGGTGATATGTTGCTTGGGAATCAGCAGCACATGCACCGGCGCCTTGGGCGCAATATCCCAAAAGCCAATCAGTTGACTGTCTTCGTAGACCTTGTTGGCCGGAATTTCACCGGCCACGATACGACAAAACAAACAATCGGTCATAACTCCCCCCCTATTTAAGCCGACTGGCTTTCTCAGCCAAGCCCGATAATCCTTCACGGCGTGCCAACTCTTGGAGGATCTCGTCTGGCTTGATGTCAAGATGGCTCATCATGACCAGGGTATGAAACCAGAGATCGGCAGTTTCGTAGATCAGTTTGTCGCGTTGAGCGGCGTCCTGTTCCAGATTCTTAGCGGCGAGAACCGTCTCAAACGCCTCTTCACCGACCTTTTCTAGGATCTTATCGAGACCCTTGGCGTATAGGGAGGCGACATAAGAGCTGTCGGCGGCTGCGCCCTTACGCTGATCCAGAGTTTCGGCCAGTTTGTTCAGGATATCAATCATCTCATTCTCTGTTTAGGTGATTTTATGCGTTTTCTGCCCATTCTGAGCACCAACGCAAGCGGGGGTGATTAAATTTTTCGGGCTGTGCCAAGGACGTCAAGGCCAAACTAAGCACAGCGCGGCACTGACCAGGAGTAGCCATTGTCCGGCGGATAGACCACTGAACAGTGTCTCGACTGGGGTAAACCAAAGGCCAGCGACCAGCACCGCTAACGCGAGCACCCTACGCAACGTGGCAATTCCTTGACGCTTCTGAGTGCGAATTATGTCGGCTATTTGACTCTGCTGTCGATCTTCGGCGCTGCCGAGGCGACGCAGTTGGACCAGGGCATCGTGTATTAGATCGGGCATCAGCGGGGCCTTAGCGAGCCAGCCTGGGCCATGTTGTGTGATCGCCTTGAGCAATCGCTTGGGCCCAACCTGCTCCTTGACCCAGGTTTCGAGGAAGGGCTTGGCGGTTTGCCAAAGATCCAACTGAGGATAGAGCTGGCGACCCAAGCCCTCGATATTCAGAAGGGTTTTTTGCAGCAGGACCAGCTGCGGTTGCACCGTCATATCGAAACGCCGCGCGGTCTGAAACAGGCGCACTAATAATAGACCAAAGGATATTTCGCTGATCGGCCGCTCGAAGATGGGTTCGCAGACGCTGCGGATGGCGGCTTCAAACTCATTCACTCGCGTCGTAGCGGGCACCCAACCCGACTCAACATGCAGCTGCGCCACCAGATGATAATCCCGATTAAAGAAGGCCAATAAGTTCTGGGCCAAATAGTTCTGATCTTCTTGCGACAAGGAGCCGACAATACCGCAGTCAATGCCGATATACTTTGGGTCGGCGGGCGTGCTGATATCGACAAAAACATTGCCCGGATGCATATCGGCGTGGAAAAACGAATCGCGAAAGACCTGGGTAAAGAAGATCCGCACGCCCCGCTCGGCGAGCACCTTGAAGTCGATTTGTGCGGCCGTCAAGGCGGCTATATCCGAGACTGGCGTGCCATAGATGCGTTCCAGCACTAGGACCTGTTTGCGGGTGTATTGCCAGTGGACCTCCGGGACATAGAGCTCCCCGTCGGCCAGGGTGTTGCGTCGCAAGGTCGCGGCATTGGCGCCCTCGCGCAGCAGGTCAAGCTCATCGATAATGGTGCGCTCAAATTCCTCGACCACCTCGAGCGGGCGCAAGCGTTTGCCATCGGCGCTGAGGCGCAACAGGCGGGCCAGCAGCTTCATCACGCCCAGATCTTTGCGGATGGTGCGCTCGATGCCGGGCCGAATCACCTTAACGACCACTTCTTGGCCATCAAACAATAAGGCCGAATGCACCTGAGCGATCGATGCTGACGCCAGAGGCTCTAGATCAAAGCGGGCAAACAACTCGGTCACCGACTGACCCAGCTGGGCTTCGACGATGGCTTGGGCATCAGTGCCGGGAAAGGGTGCCACTCGATCTTGCAAGAAGGCTAGCTCGTCGGCCATTTCCGCCGGCAACAGATCGCGTCGGGTCGACAGTATTTGGCCAAACTTGATAAAGACCGGCCCCAAGTGCTCCAAGGCCAACCGCAGGCGCCGACCTTCATTAGCCTGCGCGGAACTGAGCCAACGCAACGGCGAACAAAAGATAAAGACTCGCAAGAGCAACGGCATAGACTGACGGGGCAGCAGGGTATCGAGCCGGTAGCGACTGAAGACCCAGAGAATGCGCAGCGCGCGCACCAGGCTCATGCGCCTGGATCCGCCGTCGCGGCCGCCAGTCGCTGGGCAAGCCGACTGATCTTCGCCGCCACCCGCTCAACGTCGTTACGCGCCGTCTGAACTTGCGACTGATGACGCTGCCACAGATCACTGGGCACCAAGAGACCGGATTCCTCACGCCAATAGTTCCGGCTGGTGCGGCTGGCTGAGGCAAAGTGCTGACGGGCCATGCCACCTAAAAACCGCAGGCCGTCGGCCACCACATGAGCCGCCAGATCGCCAATCTTGTCGCCGATGGCCATTTCCCAGTCAATGTCGAGATGGGCCAGAATGTCCTGAATGGCGAAGAAGGTGCGCGTGTCACCCTCTATATTGATCTGGTGGGCCATCATCGCGGCAGTTCGGTCCGTGGCGCGCAGCACCGCGAGCAGGTCTGCTGCCGTGCCGGCGACACGGGCATCATAGGCTTCAATTTGACCGTTCTGAAAAAATACAAAGCCATTGGCTTCGATCGAGACACTAATCGCCACCTTTGGCTCGGTCACCACTAACACTAGGGATTTACCGGCTAGGGCGACCATTTTTTGCTGGGCAATCGGATCGTAGGTCAGCGCATCATTTACCAGCTTCTGCACCGGCCACAGCCATTCGCTCATGCCTTGACTCCACGATGCAACGCAACGATACCGCCGGTCAGGTTGTGGTAAGTTACGAGATCAAAGCCGGCGTCCGTCATCAGGTTTTTTAGGGTTTCTTGATCCGGGTGTTTGCGAATCGATTCGGCCAGATACTGATAGCTATCGGCATCCTGAGTGATTAATCGGCCCATAATCGGCAAGGCTTTGAAGGAGTAGAAATCGTAGGCCTTGTTTAACAGATTGTGCGTCGGCTTGGAAAACTCCAGCACCAACAAGCGACCACCGGGCTTCAACACCCGATACATATCGGCCAAAGCAATATCCTTATGAGTCACATTGCGCAGGCCAAAGGCGATGGTCACGACATCGAATTCATTGTCGGCAAAGGGCAGGGCTTCAGCATTGGCCTGGACTACCTCAAGGTTGCCGGCGATGCCTCGATCCGCAAGGCGATCGCGCCCAACCTGCAACATCGATGCATTGATGTCGGCGAGCACCACCTGACCTTCTGGCCCGACTCGTTTGGCAAAGGCGTATGACAGGTCACCGGTACCGCCGGCTATATCGAGCACTCGGTTACCCGTACGGACACCCGACATCTCGATGGTATAGCGCTTCCATAACCGATGAACGCCGAATGACATAACGTCGTTCATCAGGTCGTATTTGCCGGCAACAGAATGGAACACATCGGCGACCATCTTCTGTTTATCGTCAGCTTTTACCGTCTTGTAGCCGAAATGGGTGGTCTCGTCGTTGGACTTCGCTTCGTGTGAATCAGCCATGGGGTGCTCTACAATGAATAATCGGCGCCATTGTAGCCGTTTCACTCGACGCCTGCACCCAGTTGAAAAGCCCCCCGCGTGATTAGTTTTGCGCTTTATTTGACGGATCGTTAGGCTAGACCCCACTTCAACCAGATACCACTAGAGAGCCAATGCCATGCGTGCTTTTCCTGCTACCCGCTTACGTCGATTACGAGCCCAAGACTTTTCCCGCCGCCTGGTGCGCGAAAACCTATTGAGCGTCGATGATTTGATTTATCCGGTGTTTGTTTTAGACGGCGAAAACCAATGCCAACCGGTTGCTTCCATGCCAGGGGTCGATCGCCTGTCGATCGATCTGCTAGTAGCACGGGCTGGAGAATGGGTCGCACTTGGCATCCCGATGCTCGCGCTGTTCCCAGTCACGCCAGCAGAGCTGAAATCCGAGCACGCCGAGGAGGCCTTTAATCCGGAAGGCTTGACGCAACGGGCCGTGCGCGCCTTAAAGGCGGCCTACCCCGGACTCGGTATTATGACCGACGTCGCTCTCGATCCCTTCACCAGCCATGGCCAGGATGGCATTGTCGATGAGCAGGGTTATGTCTTAAATGATCTGACCACCACGATTCTGGTCAAACAGGCTTTGTCTCATGCCCAGGCCGGCGCAGATGTAATCGCGCCGAGCGATATGATGGACGGCCGCATTGGCGCTATCCGTCAGGCGTTGGAACAAACATCTCACGTCAACACTCTGATCATGGCTTATTCGGCGAAGTACGCGTCGAGCTTCTATGGTCCGTTTCGCGATGCCGTCGGCTCTGCCAGCAATTTGGGTAAGGGTGGCAAAACCACCTATCAAATGGACCCGGCCAACAGTGCCGAGGCCATTCATGAGGTGGGTTTAGATCTTCAAGAGGGCGCTGATATGGTTATGGTGAAGCCGGGCATGGCCTATCTGGATATTGTCTGGCGCATAAAACAGGAATTTGGCGCGCCGACCTTTGCCTACCAAGTCAGCGGTGAATACGCCATGTTACAGGCCGCAGCCCAGAACGGCTGGATCAACCGAGATGAGGTAATGATGGAAAGCCTGCTTGCTTTTAAACGAGCCGGGGCCGATGGCATTTTGACTTACTCGGCTGTTGCCGCGGCCAGACTTCTGGCCTAGGCAGTCACTGCGGGCTGAAGATCACACCGGGCAATGTCCCGGCTTGATCGGCACAATAGCCGATTGACAGGCCATTGTGCCAAAAAGACCCCTACAGCGTCCCACAGTTTTTCGATTCAAAGGTTGGACAGATCGATGTGAATCCGTAAACTGAGTTACTCACTCCTTAAAGAATCTATTGCCCAATGAGCGAAAATATCCTTAGTGTGACCGATGACAGCTTCGAAAACGACGTACTACGTAACGAACATCCCGTATTGGTCGACTACTGGGCTGAATGGTGTGGCCCGTGCAAAATGATTGCACCCGTGCTCGAAGAAGTTGCTGACGAATACGCCGGAAAGCTGGTTGTCGCTAAGTTAAACATCGACGACAATCCAAATACGCCGCCTAAATATGGCATCCGAGGCATCCCAACGCTAATGATTTTTAAGGGTGGCGAAGTCGCCGCGACTAAGGTTGGCGCCTTGTCAAAATCCCAATTGCTTGAATTCATCCAAAGCAATAGTTGATCCTTGGGGTTAGGCGCCTAGGGCGCCTAATTTCAAATAAGTTCTGGACACCTCCTGAAACAGCGCCTATATTGTTCGTTAATCGAACAAAAAAAACCCCCTCAATCCAACCCCAGAGCCTCTGAGCTCGTCCCACGTCAAGCCTATAATCTATGAATCTGAGCGACTTAAAAACTAAAGCTGTACCCGAACTGTTAGACCTTGCCAAAGAAATGGGTTGTGAAAACATCAACCGAACGCGAAAGCAGGATTTAATATTTAGCATACTCAAACGTCATTCCAAAAGTGGTGAAGACATTTACGGTGACGGTGTGCTCGAGATTTTGCAGGACGGCTTCGGCTTTTTACGTTCCGCAACCGCATCCTATTTGGCCGGCCCAGACGACATTTATGTCTCACCGAGTCAGATTCGGCGCTTTAATTTGCGTACCGGCGATACCATAGAAGGTAAGATTCGGCCACCGAAAGAGGGTGAACGTTATTTCGCATTGTTGAAAGTTGATAAGATCAACTTTGAGCCTTTGGAAAACGCGAAAAATAAAATCTTGTTTGAGAATCTCACCCCGCTGTTTCCAGATGAGCGTATGACGCTGGAATCCGGCAATGGTGCGACTGAAGACATGGCCGGACGAATTCTGGACTTGGCGTCGCCGATCGGTAAAGGCCAACGGGGTTTGATCGTATCACCGCCCAAGGCCGGTAAAACCATCATGTTGCAAAACGTCGCGCAGGCAATTTCACGAGCTTGCCCGGACGCCCATCTGATGGTGCTGCTGATCGACGAACGCCCAGAAGAAGTGACCGAGATGCAACGCTCGGTGCGCGGCGAAGTGATTGCATCGACCTTCGATGAGCCACCCGCGCGTCACGTTCAAGTCGCCGAAATGGTGATCGAAAAGGCTAAGCGCTTGGTTGAACACAAGGCCGACGTAATTATTTTGCTCGACTCCATAACCCGTTTAGCGCGCGCCTACAACACCATTGTACCGAGCTCCGGCAAGGTACTCACTGGTGGTGTTGACGCCAACGCCCTAGAACGTCCAAAGCGTTTCTTTGGTGCGGCGCGTAATATCGAAGAAGGTGGCTCTCTCACCATTATCGCGACAGCGCTGGTCGATACTGGCTCGAAGATGGATGAAGTGATTTACGAAGAATTCAAAGGCACCGGCAACATGGAAGTGCATTTGGATCGTAAAATTGCCGAGAAGCGCATCTTCCCATCGATCAACATTCGCCGTTCCGGCACCCGTCGTGAAGAACGCCTGACCTCTGCGTCGGAACTGCAACGTATGTGGATTTTGCGCAAACTGCTAGCCGAGATGGAAGACGTCGCCGCGATAGAATTCCTCATTGGTAAGCTCAAGCAAACCAAAAGCAACGACGAATTCTTCAAGAGCATGAAGGGATAAAACCTCGGTGCGCCATGGCGCAATAAACCTCCCTTAACGGGAGGCTTATAGAGGTTTTATGACTGAAGCTCAGCTTCAGGCCGGGCATCGGTGCGCCATGGCGCAATAAACCTCCCTTAACGGGAGGCTTATAGAGGTTTTATGACTGAAGCTCAGCTTCAGGCCGGGCATCGGTGCGCCATGGCGCAATAAACCTCCCTTAACGGGAGGCTTATAGAGGTTTTATGACTGAAGCTCAGCTTCAGGCCGGGCATTGGTGCGCGTAAGCGCAATTAAAACCCCTTAACAACCCCCGAAAAGCACCCTAGTGGTGCTTTTTTGTGTCTCAAGGCCTTTCTTTCTCCAACGGCCATTACCCAAGGATGCCAAACACGAATCAGCGCCAGCCTTATCTACTTCACCAAACCAATTTCACGTAAGCGTTGCATCAGATAGTCGTGCGCCAGAATCGCTTCGTCGCGTTTCGGGTTTTCGGCGGAGACGCATTGCGGCAGGGCGTCGAGTGACATATCCGGATTGGGATGGACAAAAAACGGGATCGAATAACGCGAGATCTTTCCGGCCGGCCCCTTAGGATTAACCACTCGGTGGGTAGTTGACGGCAAGCGATGGTTGCACAGACGCTGCAGCATATCCCCGACATTACAGATGATGGTGCCCTCAATCATCGAAATACCCGTCCATTCGCCGGTGTTGCTCAACACCTCCAGACCCTCTTGTTCAGAGCCAACTAAGAGCGTGATCAGGTTTATATCTTCATGCGCACCGGCACGAACATTGGGTAGGCTCGGATCGGTGATGGGCGGGTAATGCAGGGGCCGAAGGATCGAATTACCCCATTGAACGCGGTTTAAAAAGTAGTCTTCGGCTTCACCCAAGAATAGGGCGAAGGCTTGCAACAACTCGTTGGCCATTCGATCTAAGGCAATAAACAGGGCCTGCATCGCCGGTTTGAACGCCGGTACTTCGATGGGCCAAACATTGGCCGTTAATTGGGGGAAAGGCGGTGTGCCGGTGATATCGCGACCGACATGCCAGAATTCTTTCATATCCACGAAAGTGGCATTTTTCGCAATTTCGGTTCCGAAAGGGGTATAGCCGCGGGTGCCGCCATTGTCATAAAAGTATTGTTTCTTGGCGGCGTCGGGCAGGCTGAAAAACTCGGCGCTGGCCGCCAACGCATCTCGAATCACCACCGTATCAATGCCATGGTGCGTGATGCCGGCAAAACCCCAGGCCTGATACGCGGCGCCGAGATCGGCAACGAAAGCGTCCTTGTCATGCTGAAATCTCGATAGGTCGAGTACTGGAATAGTGCTTTGGTGCATGGGTCTATCCTCACAAGAAAATAGCACCCGCCGGGACTACCTTCAGCGGGCTTACTTCAGCGTTGCCCAAATCAGGCCTTGGATGCTGGCAAAATACTTAAGCCATGGCGCAATCGCTTAGTGCGATTGCACCATGATGGGGGCCGTACTATTCACGTTCTTTGGTGTAGGCCTTGCCAATCGCCTTAGGCGCCACCGCCTTACCGATAAAGCCACCGAGTAGTACCACGGTGAGAATATAGGGCAGGGCTTCAATGAGCTGTACCGGTATCGCAAAGCCACCCAGGGTCGCGCCCTGGGACCGATCGGCAATCGCCTGCAAAATACCGAACATCAGACAGGCCAGCAGCGCGCCACGCGGATGCCACTTGCCAAAAATCAAGGCAGCTAAGGCCATATAGCCCTTACCGGCACTCATATTGGGAATAAATTGCGCTGTGACCGCCACCGACAGATACACGCCCGCCAGACCTGCCATGGCGCCGCAGATAATGAGAGCAAGATAGCGCATCTTGACGACCGATATGCCCGCCGTATCGACCGCCGATGGGTTCTCGCCCACTGCCCGTAGGCGCAAACCGAAACGCGTGCGAAACATCAGCCACCAACAGGCCGGCACGGCCACCAGCGCAAGATAGACTAGAATAAAGTGACCGCTTAACAGCTCAGAATAGAGGCCACCGATAATCGGCACATCGGCGAGCTGATCGGCAAAGGGCAGGGTTATTGGGTTGAAACGCGCATCAATGCCATTGACCTGATCGACCAGGTTCGGCGTGTTACCGCCCTGACGAAACCAGTAGTTGCCTAAGGCAGCGGTCAAACCGGCAGCCAGAATATTTAACGCCATGCCCGACACGACCTGGTCACCGTTATGGGTCACGGTGGCGAAAGCATGCATCAGACCAAACACGATACCCACCGCAACGCCCGCCACCAGGCCCAGCCAAGGCGAGTTAGTCACATAGGCCGCGGCTGCGCCGCCAAAGGCACTGGCCAAGATTTTGCCTTCCAAGGCGATGTTAACAATACCGGCACGCTCCGAGAACATCCCGGCCAGGGCGGCGAAAATCAATGGTGTGGCGACTCGCAGGGTGGCATCGAGGATCAAGATTAGGCTGTTAAAGGTATCCATAGATCAGCCCTCCGCCACGGTTTGTTGCTGGAACTTTTGGCTTAGGGCAAGGTATGCCCGCTCGATCGGGTGTTTCATCATATGTTCCAGTGCACCGGAAAACAGAATCACCAAGCCCTGGAGGATAATGATGATCCGCGGGTCAACGCCGTATTCAAACTGCAATTCACTGCCACCCTGATACAGAAAACCAAAGAGTAAACTGGCCAACACGATACCGAAGGGATGATTACGGCCCATTAAGGCCACCGCAATGCCAGTGAAACCCATGCCGTTTACCAGGCCGAATTTTATTTGATGGGCTTCGCCCTGAACAACATTGAGGGCAAAAAAGCCGGCCAAGATACCAGAGACCATCATCGCCATAATAATGGTGCGCCCGGGTGAAATACCGGCGTATTCCGCTGCGCTGGCGTTCTGACCGAGGGCTCTAATCTCATACCCCCAGCGGCTGCGCCAGATAAAGAAGTAGACGGCAACGGTGCACAGCAAGGCCCAAAAAATAGACACATTGAGGGGCGAGCGCAAAATGGAGAAGCCGAAATAAGCAAACACCTCATACATCTTCGGCAACCAACTGGCTGGATCGAACACGGCACTCTCAACCGACATACTGCCCTTAGGCTTCAACACCTCGACCAGCAGATAACTCATCACCGCCGTGGCGATAAAGTTAAACATAATGGTGGTAATCACGATGTGCGATCCACGGTAGCCCTGCAACCAGGCGGGTATCAGCGTCCATAGGCCACCAAACAGGCCCGCGGCGGTGATACTTAGAGGTAGCAACAGAATAAAGGGAATCTTGCCGCCGAGATACAGGCAGACCAGGCCTAGGCCCAAAGCGCCCATATAGGCTTGTCCTTCGACTCCAATATTAAACAGGCCGCAATGGAATGCCACGGCAACGGCGAGACCGGTGAAGATAAAGCTGGTGGTATAGTAGAGCGTGTAGCCTAGGCCATAAGAATCACCAAAGGCGCCCCTAGCCATGGCGACAACGGCCTCTATTGGACTGACGTCGATGTACCAGAAGACAAAGGCCGCGGCCAGGGCAGCCAGAAAAATATTAATCAACGGGATCACCACAACATAGATCCAGCCTGGAATTCTCGCCTGGCTCATGACTGCGCTCCGCTCTGCAACTGCCTGACTTCATCGGGCAGGATATTGGCCATCATTAGCCCCAGCATGGTTTCGGTGGCCATTTGAGCCGGAATTTCGCCGACAATCTTGCCATCGAACATCACCAGAATACGGTCGGCTAAACTCATGATCTCTTCCAATTCGACCGACACTAACAGCACGGCCTTATCCGCGTCGCGCATACCGATAATTTGCTGGTGAATCGCTTCGATGGCACCGATATCGACCCCACGCGTGGGTTGACCCACTAATAGAATGTCCGGGTTTTGCTCCATTTCTCGAGCAATGACCAGCTTCTGTTGATTACCCCCGGAGAAGTTGGCCGTTTTTAGGGCTGGATCCTGCGGGCGAACATCCCACTTGGCCATTTTCTCGGCACAATCGGCGGTAATGGCCTCGCGCTTGGTCATGAGTCGGTGGTTGTACTCGGCCTTGCGGTGATACCCGAGTACAAAGGCCTCATCGGCGGCAAAACTGTTGATCAGACCCATCTTATGGCGGTCTTCCGGTATATGACCGACCTTGTACTGCCGAACCTGGGCCGGGTTAACCGGCTCCAGGTTGGTGATTTGATGCCCATTTAGGGTGATGCTGCCCTGTTGCAAGGGTCGAATACCGGATAGGACATCGAGCAGCTCGGACTGACCGTTACCGCTCACCCCGGCGATGCCGACAATCTCACCCGCGCGTACGGTTAAATTCACCTGATCCAGGCGCAATACGCCACTCGGGTCACGCCACGACAGCTTATCCACCTGCAATAGCACCTTGCCTGGGTTGGCCTCTCCCTTATCAACCTGGAGTAACACCTTGCGCCCGACCATCAGTTCAGCCAACTGCTCACGACTGGTTTCGCTCGTCACCACATGGGCAACCATTTCACCACGGCGCATCACGCTAACATTGTCGGTCGCGGCCATAATTTCCTGCAATTTGTGGGTAATCAACATGACCGTTGTACCCTGTTCTTTTAGCGCGGCCAAAACCTTAAACAGGTGTTCTGTTTCCTGCGGCGTTAACACACCGGTGGGCTCGTCGAGGATCAAAATACGCGCGCCGCGATAGAGCGCCTTGAGTATTTCAATGCGCTGCTGCAAACCAACAGACAGCCGTTCGACCGGTATATCCAAGGGCACATCTAGGCCATATTCGCGCGCCAAGCGTTCTAGCTCGGCGCGCGCCTTGGCCATGCTGACATTCAACAACATGCCGCCTTCGGCGCCAAGTATGACGTTTTCCAGTGCCGTGAAGTTCTGAATCAACATGAAATGTTGATGCACCATGCCGATGCCGGCGCTGATGGCCGCTTTAGAGTCAGAAATGCGAGTTTGCTGGCCATCGATGTATATTTGGCCTTCATCGGCCTCATAAAAACCGTAGATGATGCTCATCAGGGTCGATTTCCCGGCGCCGTTTTCACCCACTATGCCGTGGATGGTGCCTTTCTCAACCTGAAGATCGATATACTTATTCGCGTGCACAGCACCGAAACGCTTGTCTATTCCGCGTAATTCGATGGCGAGTTGCGCAGTACCAGCTGTCTGAGCGGTCATGGCTCACCTGATGTTTATAATTGGAAAGTATTTAATTCTGGCTGCATCAATGCCGCCGAAACTATAGAGAATTCTTGGGTGTTATAAGGTGCGAAGCGGGCACAAACGACTGTTTGTGTCCGCTTCGAAGCTGCTAGAGCTTAGTAACTGCAGCTGTCAGTGGTCATGTAATCATGAACCTTGATCTTACCGGAGATGATATCGGCCTTAATGGCGTCTACCTTGGTCTTCATATCGGCGGTTACCAATGACGCATTGAACTCGTCCATGGCGTAATCGACACCGCCAGCGGCCAAATCGAGAACCTTGACGCCACCCGTCCAAGTACCAGCCTGAGCTGCTTCCCAGCTTTCATAGCTGGCCAGTCCGACCTTCTTAACCATAGAAGTTAACATGGTACCCGGCATCAGATAGTTTTGGTTGGAGTCGACGCCGATAGCGTACTTACCCGCGTCTTTCGCCGCTTGGTAAACGCCGCTACCGCTGCCGCCGGCTGCTGCAAAGAGTACATCAGCGCCTTTAGAGATCTGGCTTTTCGCCAGCTCTGAACCACCGGCTGGATCGTTAAAGCCAGAGAAGTCGGTTGAGATCATTTCTGAATAGACGGTGCCATTCTTGTTGATATGTTTAAAGCCCTGCTCAAAACCGCACGAGAACTTCTGAATCAATGGAATATTTACGCCACCGATAAAGCCTGCGGTGCCCGACTCTGACTTCATCGCCGCTAAGGCACCGACGAGGAAAGAACCTTCGTGCTCAGCAAAAACAATGGACTGGACGTTGGGCAGGTCAACCACCGAATCGATGATCACAAATTGGCTGTCCGGGAATTCGGCCGCAACTTTTTCCACTGAACTGCCAAAACTGAAACCTACCGCAACAATCGGGCTTTGGCCACGGCTGGCTAAGCGACGCAAACCTTGCTCACGCTGCTCTTCGTTCTGAGGTTCAAACTCACGAACCTGAATACCCTTGTCCTTAACGAATTGTTCTGCGCCATTGCGGAATACATCTTCGTTAAAGGACTTATCAAATTTACCCGCGGTGTCATAAATTACAGCCGGCGCAAAATCTGCGGCAATCGCAGATGCAGATAAACCGATAACCGCCGAAGCAGCAAGCGTTAATAATGCTTTCATGGAAAATCCCCTCTAATATTATTTTGGTTTTCGTTACGCTCGGCGCAACTTATGGGCGGAATCACTACCACCTTAAGCAATCCTGACCTTCCGGTCAAGACATGGAGCTTATTACTTTTTCATTATACACAGTTACACCCTGCTGACACTGACAGAGAGGGGTTTCGTTAACAACGGGTTAACATTGATTGCGGCACTATTTTGATACAGATACTCGCCTGCTGTTGATGCATATCAGAGCAGATGCAGTTCAATTCACTATGCTTTTTAGAGTTAAATACAGGAGAGGAAAGATGACTTATCTGTGTCCAGACTGCCAACAGCCGCTTGAGGTCTTGGTCGCTTGCGGTTGCCGCGATTACGTCTGCAACCAGTGCCAACAACTGGTCAGTAAAGGCCGTGTCGTTCATCTTGAAGCCGAGCTTATCGAACCCTTAAAAGGCGGGGCACAGACGCGTTGATCCCGCCCGGGGTGGCGACAGGGAGGCAAAGATAGAGCGAATGGTGGGGTCTATAATCAAGCCTACCCACCGCGCAGCCAAACTGGCTGGGGTGGGAAGGGCTCAGGCAGGCTTAGAGTTTAGCCTCAACTAGCGCGACCAGGGCCGCCGAGCTGATGCCAAAATGCTTGAACAGCTCACCGGCGGGCGCCGACTCACCGAAGCTGGACATTCCGATAATGCCGCCCTCCAGACCCACATACTTATACCAGAAATCCTTGGTTGCCGCTTCGATAGCAAAGCGCTTCACACCGGTCGGCAAGACCGACTCTTGGTAGGCTGAATCTTGGGCATCAAATACCGTGGTACAAGGCATCGAGACGACCTGGACGTTTTTACCTTGGGCACTTAGCACCTCGGCCGCTTCGAGCGCCAAGGTGACTTCTGAGCCGGTACTAATCAATACCAGGTCGGCCGGAGCCTGAGGCGCACGCAATACATAGGCCCCCTTACGAATATTGCTTAGCTGCTCAGCCGTGCGCACCGAGTGAGCCAGGTTTTGGCGTGAAAACACCAACGCCGTTGGGGTTTCGGTGCTTTCAATCGCCGCGACCCAGGCCACGGCACTTTCAACCGCATCGGCTGGACGCCAGGTGTGCAGGTTCGGTGTGGCGCGCATGGCCGCCAGCTGTTCAACCGGCTGGTGAGTCGGACCATCTTCGCCCAGACCGATGGAATCGTGGGTATACACATGAATCACCGGCTGCTTCATGATAGCGGCCATACGAATCGCGTTACGGGCATATTCCATAAAGATAAAGAAGGTCGCACCATAGGGCTTCAAGCCACCGTGTACGCTGATGCCGTTCATGATGGCGGACATACCGAATTCACGCACACCGTAGTAACAGTAGTTACCCGAGGGATCCGCACTGCTAATGCCCTGCGCACCACTCCACAGGGTTAGGTTGGACGCGGCTAAGTCAGCCGAACCGCCAAAGAGCTCCGGCAAGTGCGGCGCTAGGGCTTCAATAGAGTTCTGCGATGCCTTACGGCTGGCGATGGTCTCACCCTTGGTGTTGACCGCAGCGATAAAGGCTGCGGAATCGCTGCCAAAACTGGCCGGCAATTGACCCTGCATACGGCGCGCAAACTCATCGGCTAACTCAGGAAAAGCTGCTCGATAGGCCTCAAAGCGTTCATCCCACGCGGCTTCGCGCTGGGCACCCGGTGCCGTTGCATCCCAAGCCGATTTAATCGGTGTTGGAATCTCAAAAGGTGCTGCCGTCCAACCGAGCCGAGCTCGAGTCAGGGCTATTTCATCATCGCCGAGCGGCGCGCCGTGGCAATCTTCCTTACCTTCTTTGTTCGGTGAGCCAAAACCAATAATGGTCTTGCAGCAAATCAGCGTTGGCTGGTCGGAATTGGCCTTGGCGGTAGCAATCGCTTGATGAATTTCTTCTGCATCGTGGCCATTGACCCGCGGGATCACCTGCCAGCCATAGGCTTCGAAGCGTTTGACCGTGTCATCGGTAAACCAACCTTCCACTTCGCCATCGATTGAAATGCCATTGTCGTCATAAAAGGCAATCAGCTTACCCAGACCCAAGGTGCCGGCCAGCGAACTGACTTCGTGGGAAACGCCTTCCATCATGCAACCGTCGCCAAGAAAGACGTAGGTGTTGTGATCGACAACCTCATGTCCTGGGCGGTTAAACTGCGCGGCCAAAACCTTTTCCGCCATCGCCATACCAACAGCATTGGCGATACCCTGACCCAAGGGCCCAGTAGTGGTTTCAACGCCGGGTGTATAGCCGTATTCAGGATGACCTGGCGTGCGCGAATGCAGTTGACGAAAATTCTTCAGATCATCAATGGTCAGATCGTAACCACTCAGGTGCAGCAATGAGTAGTGCAACATCGAGCCGTGGCCGTTTGACAACACAAAACGATCTCGGTTAAACCACTTCGGGTTAGCCGGATTGTGTTGTAAATAGTCGGCCCAAAGTACCTGGGCGATATCGGCCATACCCATGGGTGCACCTGGGTGACCGGATTTGGCTTTTTGAACGGCATCCATGCTCAGGGCACGAATCGCATTGGCAAGTTCACTGCGTGAAGGCATCTTTACTCTTTCCTCAGAATAGGGAGTGATTGACGTTGACAGCATTGATAATTAGAGCGGCGGATTGTCCCAGAAAGGAGGGGGCGAGGCAAAGCAGAATGCCCCCTTTTCGGCAGAAAAGGGCACTTTTTGTAGGCACATTCGCGGTTTTATGCTAATTGGCTCTGGTTAGTCGCGGCGAAGCCCCTTACAGGGCATAAGCCTTACTTGTAGGCAATCGAGGCGAGAATCCGTCGTTGCCCGGTAAAGGGTTGACGTGCATGCAACACCGTGTGGTTGTTGAGGAACAACACATCCTGACTGTGCCAACTGAAGTTAACGCACAGCTGCGCCATCCGCTGGACCGTTTTAGCCATGACTTGGGCGTCCATGACTTCGCCGTCACAACTCACCACCGCCTTATTGGCGACATTACGCGCGTCGTCCCAGCCGGTGTAGACGGCCAGAATGGAATTGAAAAAGGTTTTCTGCTGGCTTTCGTTATCAAAACGGATCGCCGGCAGCGTTTGCGATTCGGTGCGCAGCTCGTCGTTATCGAGCCAGGCCCAAGTCATCTTGTGTTCCAGCAGTACCTGCTCGCACTGGGCCCGTGTCTCGACCTTAAAGGTTTCCTGCCAGGATCGCCCAATTGGCGATTGGGTATCAGTGACCGCAGGCATTACCCGGATATAGCGCACACCCTCACGCTCAATTTTCTCGGCATAGTCGGTATCCACGTCAAAAAAGGCAGAACAGATTTCTGCCGAATGCAGGATGGATGTCGCACCCCCGGTTTCGGGCGCTATATCGCAATAGAAAAAGATATAGCCGGGTGGATGAGGCGTCTGGGCCATCTCGTGGTGAAACGGGATCGTTTCCGTCGCCGGCGATTCATTCGCAGTCACGATACGCGACTGGGTTACCTGGGTTCGCGGTGCGGCGCCGCCGACATAGGGCATGTTTTGATAAGCCGTCTGATCCAGCATCGCTTCGAAGCCTTCGGCATCGGTGACGGGAAAGCCACGGAACAGCAGGGCGCCGTGATCGATCAACTTGGCGTGCAGCTCTGCGCGATGATCGGCCATCCACTCTTGAAAAGCAGACTTTTCACTGGCCACGGCGGCATTCGGCGGAAGAATGACCAGAGGAAAATCACGGCCATTGACCTGTTTCTGCTGCGCTATCTTGCCAATGATTAGGGTCATGCTCTGCCTCGCAAAGATACATCAATAGTATATGAATAGATCGTAGGCCAACCTTAGCAATGAAACGTCATGATGTAAATCAATGCTGTAGGATTCGACTTAAAATAAGTCGCCTTTTGATGCTTAGGGACGCCAATGCTGGGCAAAATCGGTAAACCGATGGACCAGCGGTGTCAGGGCCACCTTGTCCAGATGCACGATGGCAAAGGTGCGTTTTAATTGCAGTACGGTGGGCAGCTCGACCAGCGTGCCTGTTGTCAGCTCATCGACCAGGGCCAACTCGGACAGGCAGCCGATACCCAGACCGGCCCGAACCGACTGCTTGATCGCCTCCTGACGGTTCAACGCGAGGCGAATGCGCGGCGTTTCCTGGCGCTGGGCAAAGGCTTGATCGAAGACTGCGCGGGTGCCCGATCCCCTTTCACGCACGATCCACGGCAGAGTCGACCATTCACCTTCCGGCACCTTGGCCAACTTCAGCCACTGTGCATCGGGCCGGCAGAACACCTTGAGTTGATCTTCCCGCCAGCGATTTATCGACACGCCAGTTGCCGATGTCGGGCCTTCGATAAAACCGATACTCGCTAGGCCGCTGGTAACCCGCTCAATCACACCGTCACTGTTATGGATCGAGAGCTCGGGCTCGACTAGCGGGTAGTTGGCAATAAAGCCGGCCAATAGCTTGGGCATCAGATAGGAGGCTATGGTTTCGCTGGCACTGACGCGCAGCTTGCCGCCAATAAAATCCGCCTGTGGAAAGGCCAAGCTGTCCAGGTGAATCAACACCTGAAGGATTTTCGGCAAGGCCTGTTGCCCAGCCTCGGTCAGGGTCAACGTGCGGCCGATTTTGCGGAACAGGTCATAGCCCAGTTGGCGTTCGAGCTCTTTCAACGACTGGCTGGCTGCTGACTGACTGATGGCTTGCTCATCAGCGGCGGCGGTCAGGGAATCCAAGCGGGCGATGGCAGCGAAAAGCTGTAACTGTCTCAAGCTAACATTCATAAGTTTTTCTAATGCTTGGGTTAAGTTATATCCAATATATTTAACTAAAATCAGGCGGTACAGTACAGGTCTAAATGCACTGGACGCTGCGAATGTGGATTCTGCTCCCCCTGATTGGCGCTATCGCCTATGGCTTGGCGCAACTGACGTGGGCCCGCCATCTTGGTTTGGGCGCCCTGCCCATGGCCATCGGACTGGGCATCCTAGTGGGCAATGGGTTTACCCCGGCCTGGTCGACGCGCAGCGAGCAGGTGCTCGCCTTCAGTAAAAAACGTCTTTTACGCATTGGCATCATTCTCTTTGGCAGTCATTTGACCTTACAACAACTGATAGCGGTTGGTTGGCAGGCGGCCGTGCTCGATCTGGTGGTGATTTGCTCGGTACTGTCGGTTGGCTATTGGGTCGGTGTCAGGGTCCTCGGGATGAGCCGTGAGGCGACCATCCTGACCTCGGTCGGCAGCGCCGTGTGTGGGGCCGCCGCCATATTAGCAACTGAACCGGTGTTGAAGGCCAAACAACAGGACGTCAGCGTGGCAGTGGCTACCGTTGTGGTCTTTGGTACCCTGGCGCTGTTTTGCTATCCATTGATTTTTAGCCTGACCGGGCTCAGCAGTGCCAATTTCGGCGTCTATATCGGCAGTACCGTGCAT
>Ga0209193_1000366_pt1 | contig 31107 bp, 73 predicted proteins | sample COGITO_mtgs_1003_FD_185515 | JGI IMG/M metagenome (GOLD analysis project Ga0209193, IMG submission 185515) | Pelagic marine microbial communities from North Sea - COGITO_mtgs_100330 (SPAdes) (version 2) | ecosystem: Environmental > Aquatic > Marine > Epipelagic ...
TGCGCATTATCGTAAAGCATTACAGTTACCAGACAATAATCCTGCTAAGCGTGATATAATTCACCATTGGGAATTAGAAATTATTAAACAAAAAAACGCATTACAAATGGACTTTGATGAACTACGATACTGTGACATAAATGTCACATAATATACTGAATGCAAATTAAATGTATTTTACCGCATTTAACTATGTACATTGGTCTCCACTTATAGTATAAAGGTATCAAGAGATAAACAAAGGAAATCAAAATGAAACTCGTAAAAATCCAACGTGAAATCCTCGAAAATGCTGTTGCTTCAGAAGCAAAAAACGGTGTACGTAAGCCAATTCACGTCAGCAACTTTGGTAAAGATCTTACTGGTTTCTCTAAGTCATATGCAAGATATTGCGGCAAAATGGAACAGCTTATCGAAGCTGGTTTTATTTCTCGTGATATTAATCCTAATGATGGATATGCTTATATCACATTCAAAGGTGAGAACTTTATCAATGCATACGTTTAAAAAAATCACACAATGTAAAGTGACCGGTCGTAAACTTAAGAGACCTGAGTATCTTTACCGAGGTTTTAAGTTTAAAAGCGAACCATGGAAAAATTCATATGGTCATTGGATAGCCGTTCAAGTAAGTAAAAATGGTAACTGTTGGAAGTTTAGCCGCAATACTCGCAAAGATGTCAAGTACGACGTTGATTGTTTATTAGATGGAACTTCTAGTGTTTGATATTGAATACAGAGTTATAGATACGATACAAATCGGCGGCCTTAAGGGTGGAACTTATTTACAACTCGTAATAAATAAATATTCCACTGATTCTTCTCCAAGAGAATATATTAGGTCTTGGTCGGGCCTGTCTAAACAATGGAATATTATGTATAGATATAATGTAGAAGAATCATGGAACAAATGGAAAAGGACTGAAAAAACGTGCCAACGTATACATTAAAAAATATTAAAACAAATGATAGATGGGACACTATTTGTAGCTGGAATCAATTACAAGAAATGTTAGAGCATGATCCTGAAATTATTCAAGTTCCTTCGGCCCCTCGAACAGTTGCCTCAAAGGGCGATACGTTTGGAAAAACGCCTGATGGTTTTAAAGATTTAAAAAGAAGAATGAAGAGTGGTTCTGGTAAAGGTAATACAATTAACATATGACTAAAAAGAATAATTCGTTACAGGTTCATGCCGAAGAACTTATTCGTATTGAACCTATTACAGAAAATCAGCGATTAGCGTTTTCTGCTTGGCAAGAGAATAAAAACATAGTGTTATCAGGAAGTGCTGGTACTGGTAAAACCTTTATTGGCTTATATTTAGCTTTGAAAGCAATGCTTGATGAACCTGAAATTTATCGTGATATAACTATTATGAGATCTATTGTTCCTACGCGGGACGGCGGATTTCTTCCTGGTACAATAGAAGAAAAAAGAGAACCATTTAATTTGCCTTATAAATTCATATGTAATGAGTTGTTCGGTGAGTTTGGTTCTTATAATAAAATGATAAACGCAAAGCAGATAAAATTTGAATCTACTTCATATATTCGTGGTTGTACATTTGATCACTCAATTATTCTTATTGATGAAATGCAAAATTTAAACTTCCATGAATTAGACTCTGTTATTACACGTATTGGTAAAGATTGTCGTGTTATTTTTTGTGGCGATTATATGCAATCAGACTTTAAATTTGATGATGAGAAAGATGGTATTTTAAAGTTCTTAAAAATTGTAGAACAAATGAGATTTTTTGAAGTAGTTAAATTTGGATGGGAAGATATTGTAAGATCTGATTTAGTTCGTGATTATATAATGACAAAAGAAATGTTAGGAATATCATAGGAGAATTTAAATGAAAGATTGGGTTATTCAAAAAATCGGTGAAAAGACATCGTTAAATGGAGCAGCTTTAATTGCTGTAGGTGTTATTGTTTTAATTGCTGGACCATTTGCTAAATTAGCAGCATATGCTGCAATTGCCTATGGCGCATGGTGTATCTGGGATAATGGTGATGATTGAAATTTATGGTACAAGTAGATGTGGTTATTGTAAGAAAGCTGTAGCATTAGCTGAATCATATAAATTAAAATATGAATATAAAGATGCAGAAGATTTAGATATATATGAACAGTTACTTAGTAAAATAGGTTCTGTTCCTACCGTTCCACAAATATTTTGGAACGACAAACATATTGGAGGCTATGAAAGCTTTTCCTTAGAAATAGAAAACACACGGGAGTACGGACAAGATGGATTTTGATTTTACAGAAGATCATGTCAAAACAATTCTACATAAAAGCGATGTATCAGATTGGTACAATGCAATGGTAGAAATGTTTCCAAAATATGATATTACTACACCCAATCGGGTGGCTGGGTTTATTGCTCAGACAGCACACGAGAGTGCAAGTTATAAAACAATTACTGAAAATCTAAATTATAGTGCAAAAGCACTTGATGCTATTTTTGGTAAATACTTTAAACGTGCTGGTGTCGATGCTCAAGGATATCATAGACAACCAGAAAAGATTGCTAATCGCATTTATGCCAATCGTATGGACAATGGAGATACTGCATCCGGCGATGGTTGGACATTTAGAGGTGGTGGAATTCTTCAGCTTACTGGTAGATATAACTATACCGAGTTTGGTAAGACTGTAGGAATGACTGCTGAAGAAGCTACTGATTATGTACGAACACCTCAAGGTGCTATTGAATCAGCTTGCTGGTTTTGGAAGACTAATAACATTAATAAGTATTGTGATGCAGACGATATTGTTCGTATGACAAAACGTATTAATGGTGGAACCATTGGTCTTGCAGATCGTAAGAAGCATTATGCACATGCTCTTGAAGTACTTGGAGGTCATGTAGAATTTGATGATGATAACGATGATGTTGAACTTAAATTGGTTCGTAGAGGATCAAAGGGTGATACAGTAAGAAAGCTTCAAGAATGTCTTGGTCTTGATGCCGATGGTGATTTTGGTCGTGGTACTGAAGCAGCACTTAAAGCATGGCAACTTGAAAATGGATGTACTCCAGACGGAATTGCAGGACCACAAACACTAGGCAAAATTTTCTCATAACATAAAGGTGAAATAAGTAAGATGGCTAAATTTGGTCGATTTGATCCACGTAATAAGAAACGTGACAGAAATAAAAATATGTCTCAAAGCAAAGATAATAGAATTAGAGATGTTGAAGAAAGAAAAACTGGTTTTAAAATACGAGGCCATAATATAGATTATGCAATGTATGAACGTCAAGATGAATTTAGTGATGATAATGAAAGCTAACTTATGAATAAAATTATACTAACAGATTGTGATGGCGTTCTCCTAGATTGGGAGAGCGCTTTTACTGATTGGATGAGTCAACGAGGATTTAAAGTTGATGAAAACAATCGAAGAGAATACAATATGGGAAAACGCTATGGTATAAGCTCCGAAGAAAAAGATCAAATAGTACGAGCTTTTAACGAATCAGCATGGATGAAATATTTAAATCCACTGCGTGATGCTGTATATTATGTAGATCTTTTACATCGTAAACATGGTTATACCTTTCATATGTGTACATCACTTACTACAGATGAATATGCTCAAAAGTTAAGAATAGAAAATATTGAAAGATTATTTGGTAAGACTGCATTTACTAAATATATTTTTTGTGATACCGGTGCTGATAAAGATGAAGCACTTGAGCCATATAGAGATAGTGGATATCTTTGGGTAGAAGATAAAGTTGAAAATGCTGAACTTGGATTGCGAATAGGTTTAGATCCTGTTTTAATATCACATCCATGGAATAATAATTATGATAATGATTGTATTCCTAAATATTTTAGTTGGTGTAGTCTATATGAAGAGGAAATATTTGCATGAGTATCGCAGAAATTTTAAGTCTTCGTTTTCAATTTGAAGAAATTATTCAAAACTTTGTTATTCCTGATAACAGAAAAGCAAGTATTTTAGAAAATATCATATGGTTTAAAAAATATGGCAATAGAAAAAATAGATTTAGAACTGGTTATGATCAAGCTATGGAAATTGCTAATAAAATTTTAAAGAACATTTAACTTATATATACTATGTAGTTGATGATATTAACTAGATGCATACTGGACTCGGGGGCGGTACCCGACAGCTCCACCATAAGGACACTAAATAATGGACTTTCATTGGATAAGTTGGACTAAAGGAGAACCCTTTCAATGGGGAGATTTTAGATACAATAACGGTAATCCATATAAAAATTACCGTATTGGTCCGTTACTTATTCGTGTCTTTTTGAGGGGGCTGAAATAGGATCGACAGGTGTTGACGGAAACATGGAGACTATCCCGATCTAAGCTGGGTTAACGCGAAGAACTTTACAAGTGCAAACAATAATTGTGCTCCATCTGGTTACGCCCTAGCGGCCTAACACAGGGGGTTGGCGACTTACCTAGCAACAGAAAAGTCGTACTTATTTTTGTATAAATAGTATCGATAGACAGGAGTTTAACTATGAGTAAACAACTATTGATATTGATATTATTAACACTAGCAGCATGCACATCAAAGCCTATTGTTTTGTATGCGCAAACTGTAATAGACTCCACAACTGATAGTAAAAGCAAAACAGACTCTAAGGGTAGAACAATTGTAATTTCTCCTCCACCAAGTGCTATTTCTCCAAGTGCTGGAGGTAGTTCTCAAGATTTATGTACTGTTGGCATATCAGGTGCAGTACAAACACAAATTTTAGGTATATCAACTGGAGAAACTGTTACCGATCAGAATTGTGAAAGACTTAAAATATCAAAAACATTATATGACTTTGGAATGAAAGTTGCGGCAGTATCGGTCTTATGTCAAGACCGTAGAGTATACGATGCTATGGGAATGGCAGGAACACCTTGTCCAATTTATGGTAAAATTGGCGAAGACGCAAAGGTTGAATGGAAAAAGCCATCAGGCAAAAAGAAAATTCCTGCAATAATTATTCCGGAGACAAAAGCAGATGTTCAGAAAAGGCAATGGGATACTGGCAAAAGTGCTATTGGCGGTGCTCTTCTTATGCTTCTTTTGCTTGCCGCTGCCGGCTAGCTCTCAAGATTTAGTTTTAGAATCCACAAGTACACCAACCTCTTCTGGTGGTGCACCTACGTACGTAACAAATAATGATGGATCAATAACCACTAGTCCAGAAATTGGCGATCTTACTGATGGTACTATAACAATGGGTGCATGTGATGGTGGTTCAACACATTTAAATTTAATACCTTCGACTAGTAATACATGGGGCGGAAATGCTTTACAATGGGGAGCTTGTGCTGATAGCTTTGCATTAGGAATAGCTATAAATGAAGCTCTTTCAGATGCTGGTACTGGAATAAGTTTAGATAAAATTCACTATCGTTGGAAATGGATAAATGGGTGTTTTAACGTAACTAAATCAGATGGTACTCAAATATATTGTGATGCTGATATATCAAGTAGACTTGATGAGAATATGAAAGCTACTGGTGAATATGCTGACCAGCTAGATACGTTAAATATTGTTGTTACTTTAACAGATGCTGCAGGAAATGTTGTAAAAACTAAAACTTATGATTATGATACATGGTATAGTTGGTATGAGGAAAATGCTCATAGTTCAAATGAAGAAGTAGAAGGTGGATCTGTATGGCAAATAGAACAAGACTATATGGAGATATTTAATCATCTTACAGGATCTGGAACAATTTATACGCCAGCACAATTAGGTAATATTACATTTGTTACAACTGCACAAGACAATGGACAATGGAACGGGTATTATGGTCCTGTAGTAAAAGATGGATCTATGTGGTTTACATATAGAAATAATCCTTGTGATTTAGACACTTTATATAATCCTACGTGCCCAGGCTATGCAGAAGCATATGTAGCATATCTTTATAATAAAGCTTGTGAAGCTGATACTTTATATGATTCTGGATGCCCAGGATACGATACAGCATATCTTAATCAACAATGTAATATAGATCAGTTATATTCGCCATCTTGTCCTTTATATCAGGTTGCTTATTATAATCAACAATGTGAATTAGATAGTCAATATGATCTGGGTTGTCCGAATTATATTGCTCCTAGCACAGAAAGCAATGTAGCAGTAACAGCCCCAGAGTCAATAGAAGAAATATTAGCAGAAACTAATATTACATCTCAACCTATTGCTGAACTAAATGTTATTGTAGTACCAGATATTCCTATTATTCAACCAGTTATAATTCCTCAACCAGTAGTTGTAGAAGAAATTCCGGTTGTAAGTGATATTAGTACAGAATCTATAGAACAAGAAATAGCGCAAATAGAATTACAAGTGGAGGATGCGTCAAATGGACGACCTGAAACGGAAATTATTGAATCAAATACCTCCGACTCAAATGGAGGAGATGGAGGAGGAGATTCAGGAGAAGGAGACCCTGGATCCGAGCCAGAGCCAGAGCCGCAAGAAAAACCAACCGAGCCAGAAAAGAATGACGAATCTGAATCCGATACTGATGGAAAAAGTAAAGAATCATCCGATGATGAATCGAGCGAGTCCGAGAGTGATGACGGAGAAGAAAAAGACACTGGGGAAGATACTAGCTCTGAAGATAGTGATGAAAAGACTGAAAAAGATGAATCAGTAGATGAAAAACCAGCACCTAAAAAGCAAGATAAAAAACCTGAGCCTAGTGAAAAAGAAAAAAAAGATAGTAGAACAGAAAAGATTAAGGCCTTAGTTGCTGCTAAAATTGAAGGATTAAGAAAAAAAATAGACAACGCAGATACAATTGAAGAGCAAATGGTAATTCAAGCACAGCTGCTAGCATTAATAGCATTTGTACCTGATTTCGATTATGGTGAAATGGAAGTACCAGATATTTATTTCTATCCACCTAAGCCAACAGTTGATCATGAATTTTCAAGATGGTTTGTAAATGATCCTACATTCGGTGCGATGGAAGATTTACAATATCCGAATTTAAGGTAATGGCATGTTAGAATTAGGATTAGCTTTAACTCTTCATTTAAATATGAATCAAGACTACAATGAATTTCATCCTTATGGAAAATTCAGTTATCAAGACTATAATATTGGAGCATTTTACAATAGTGAAAAAAATATGAGTTATTTTGTTTCTTCTGATATTTATTTTAATAATGATTTAAGTGCAGAGGTTGGAATTGTAAGCGGATATTATAAAGATATATTGCCACTTATAAGATTAAAATATAAAACATTTTTTATAATGCCAAGTATTGAAAATAAAAAAATAGGAATAGTTGTTGGAAAAGAAATTAAATTTTAAAGGAATAAAATAATGGCAGAGGTAGAATTTGGTGGATTAAAGTTTACAGGTGGAAAGATGTTTGTGCTATTAACAGCATTGAGTACATTAGGAGGAGCCGCATGGGGTGGATTTGAATTTTATAATGATTATCGTAATATGAAAGAACAGATTCAAGAATATGTTGCTCCTGATTTAAGTGCTATTACAGAAGAATTAGCGGTTACTCGTGAAGAGCTTGAATCTACAAGAGCAATTGTAGAATCATTTCAAAGTCAAATTAAAACAATTCGAGATAGTGTAACTCAGACTCAAGAAAATATTAGCCAAACAACTGGGTCACTTAGAAGTTCAATCATGAGAACTGAAAGTATGATTACTCGACTTGAAATTAAAGTCAATGGAACTATTGATAAAGTCGAGGGAATGATTGATAAGGGTAAAGATGATTCTCGTAAATCAGTAGATGCCGCTTCAGATAGATTTGATGATAAAGTAGATGCAATGGTAAGTAAGGTTGAAGCTAAAATTACGTCAATGGAATCTGGTGTAGATAAAGAAATTAATCGCATTGAAACTGATTTAAATAATCTAATTACAAAAGCTTTAGATAATCCACTTGCTAGTCGATAACATCCATTAGTTTAGTTTTAGAATCAACTGACGCTGGCACACAGTACACAGTTACTTGATCCATGTGTGACCAGTGTCCCCATCTTTTTGACAATTCTTTTGCAGTCAAATTGCACGTAATAATTGATTTAAAATATAATGTTTCTTCAATAGGTTTTCTATCTTCACCTATTCCCATAATAAGTACTAACATAAAAACTTGTATCATTTTACCACCATGGAGGAGTTTGTACAGAACCAATAAGATAGACTCCTAAAAAAACTGAACCCAATATTCCAAGCGAAAGTGCTACCATGATGGCACCATCAATGATGGCATGTTTAAATTCTTCAGCAGCATAAATCGTCTCTTCGCGTTCTTTTTTAATGGATCTTCTTAATTCTAACATTTCTTCCCAAGTGTTAGGACCAAATCTCATGTTCAACATAAAAGCTATTTCTTTTTCTTGCTCTTTCATTTTCTTCTTATGAGTAAGAATAGCAAATGCTTCTTCTTCGATAGAACCAGAGCCCATCAACTTTGCATGAAGTGGAGGTCTCTTCCTTTGCTCTTCAGCTCTATTAATATCATTAAGAGCGCCAAACCATTTACCTAATTGATTAGTACAGTTTTCTAATTCCTGACCTGCACTTACAACAGCATTTAATCCTTTGTATGCTGCTGATGCAGCAGCAATAGCAGTGATTGGATCGATCATAACTTTTCTTTCTTAATTGTTACTAATCCATATCAAAAATCAAAAATATTATGTACTTCACTTATATATTTATACATAAATAGCTGTAATAAAAATGTGACATAATTATCACACTTCTATCTAATACTAAATTAATGCGGTTTGGCCGCATTTTTTTTATGTACATTGACCTCTACTTATGGTATAAAGGTATTAACAAAACAATAGTTGATCTTGAAAGGATCATAAAATGAAAACTCTTGAGTCTCTTTTCACCGAAATGGTACATGATGTTATGGTTTCTGACAAATTCTCTAAGCCAGTCGTTGCTCATTGCTTTAAAGAGCATAGCTGTAATTGGGGCAGCATATGGACACTCACGATTGACGGTGTTGCTCACCGCGGTGTTTATGCTGAAAAAATGGAATCTTTCGCTGAAGTACTAGATCGTATCCAACATGAATTAGATATGGAAAATTTACATATCGTTTAAATTAACAGAACAATAGTTGATCTCGAAAGGATCTTAAAATGGAAAATACTTATTGGGCCAACAAAGGCAAGTATCAAACAGACTATGATCGTTTGGCTAATCTAATGCCAGTCATGGGCGATGCTGATACTGTAGCAGGCGAAATGATCCGGAGCGTTAGCCGCTTAGGACATGAGCTGTACAATAACGGCATGGGAAATAACAGCTCAGGTGCTGCTAACTTTCTTCTCAACCACGATTGTATCGATGCTACTACTCATGGAATAATTTATCCATTTACACGTGGTCGTCTTTACGAAGGCAATTACAATGGTGATACATTCCAGAAAGCGGTTGAAAGTGCTATTGATCAAACTCTTTTTCATATCATTAATAATCCTGGTTTAGAAACAGAGCCTAATACTGAAAGCATGTTTGATGCCGAAGAGGAAGGTCAGCAATTTTGCGAAGAATGTGGTGATGAATTAGATGAATTTGATGGCAATATTTGTAACTCTTGTGAAGACCATATATGGTTTTGGGCTGAAGAAGAGGAAGATTATTAATGGAAATGATTCTAAGTATTATAATTGGCTCGAGTGCAGTATATGCTATATTTATTGTAGTGTATACTGCTATAACAATTTTAAATGATAGGAAATCATAATATGTGGGAAGTTAAATCATACGACTGGATCGAAGGCAAACGCACTTTGGTTGCTTGGGCCAGTGGTATAAATAGTCAAATGGCTAATAAATTTTGGAATGAACAGTATCGCGCTGGCCGCGCTATGATTGAAATAAAGAACTTAGAAAAGGTTAAATCATGAAAAACTTAGATGCATTTGATGTTATATTATATGGCTTCTCTCTTGCAGCTGTAATGATTGCTATCGATTATTTCTTAATTCCAGGAGGAATATATTAATGGAAGATTTCTTAAACTCATTTCGAGATGGAGGTCCAGTACCTACAACCGGAGCGGATGAGCTATGCGTTCATGCGCTTTTAGCTGGTTATCATCAGCCAAAGTTTGATAAAGAAAAAATCATCGATATGTTTATTGCGGATGCATATTCTGGTCATCTTGAATGCCTTGATGAAGATGAAGTTGAACTAGCTCTTAAGATGATTAAAAACATCCTTGATGATGCTAACTTAAAAGGTATATCATTATAAATAGAATAAAATAATGATAAAGGTAGACTTAATATGATTAAAAGTTTTAGTAAATTTGCAGACGGTCTTGCTATAAAAAAAGCAAAAGAATCAAACGATAAAAAACAGAGTCCTACTAAGTTTTTGCAACCTATTATAAAAAGATTTCCAAAGCATGCAGCTGAGTTGAAAAATCATATTAATACTCATGTTGAATTAGATGGTCCTAGTGGTTATGCCCAGCTCAGAAAAGATATTCATGCGACTTTAGATAAAATAGGAAAATAATCATGGAAGAGGAAGACGAAGGCTTTTATATTGATGACGACGGCGTAGCAGTTATTCTTGAACCTATCCATTTTAAATATCCATATGGTAGAGATGACGACGATGAAGACGTTTAAACAGTATTCAAAAGAAGACGAAGGCTTTTATATTGATGATAAAGGCGTTGCTGTATTCACTGATATTTTAGGACACGGTGATAAACCTAAAAGTATCAATAAACCTAAAAAAGTTGTTAAAGAAAATGCTTCTGCTGTCAAACATATAGCAAAAGAAAAAAGCTGGTTGAATTGGCGTCATGAATCTATTCACGACGGAGAAGAAGTAGATAATGATGAACATGTTGAAGAAAAGTCTCATCAATTATTGCAGCACCATCAAAAGCATCAAGAGAAAAATCCTTTAAGTGACGATCAAAAGAAAGCGATCAAAGGATATACATTAGATTCAGAAAGATTTAATAAACATTTAATCGAAAAGCACACATTAAAGTCTCGCAGAAAAGTTCCAGACCACCATTGGGATGGCATGAATGGAATTCCTGATGACAAGGAAAGAGCTAGGCATGATGTAATGCATAAACATTTGAGTGATGCTTATCATCCTATGGGAGGACATTTCAAGCTATGGGCTGGAGTATCTTCTAGAGTTAGCAAAGCAGTAAAAAAATCGAAAAATGGTATAATTCATCCAGGTGGAGGTCACATATCTACTACATATGATAAAGATGTGGCACAGACTTTTGCAGCTAAAAAGACTAAGGGGCCTGATGGGTTAAAACAACCGTATGGTAGACATCACTATATGTGTATACATGCGAAACCAAAAGACAATGTTCTTAGTACTGAGCATAACAGTAAATGGCAATCGGAGAGAGAAGTTTTAGTTAAAGATAAATTAAAACATATCGGTACTACAAAGCACTACGTTAAACATGCTTTTAAAAAAGCTGATGGCAGCTATGACGAACACACTACAGAACATCACGTTGATCATTTTGAAATTCATCACGACGGGAGTAAATAATGGAAAGATTTGGATCATTCATAAAAGATGAAGGTTTTTATATGAGCAATGGTGTGGTTACTCTCAGCAAAGCTATAGGTGACAAAACTCCTAGAACAAAAAGAATTGAAAGAGGTATATTTGAAGGATTTGATACTACCGGTTTTAAGCAGGCAAAAAAAGAAAAACGGGTCGATCATAAACATCACGAGGCTCGTGATGACTTACATGATAATAAAAAAAGAACACATATTGATGATGTTCAGATGAATAAGAATATCTTTGGTGAAACTGGTCATGAACTCAGCACATCACATCGTGGATCTGATATAGAAGAAGTAGGTAGTTTATCAAGTAAACTTGAACAAAAAATGACACCAGCACAACATAAAGCTTTTCACCATTTTACGGCTGGAAAATCTGACACAGCTGGTGATGGTAAAAAATGGGCATCTAGTCATATAGCTCAGCATTTTATAGCTATGCACAAACATAAGACAGAAAATAAAAAGTTAAGTGAGTACCATCCGCACTCAGTTGTTGGTCAAGATAAAGACACTGCAGAACATCTTAAAACCGCAGCTAAACCTCTTGGCCATAATGTACATCTTTATTCTGGTGTTCATCCTTCATTTGTACAAGCCATTAAACATGCAAAAAAACATACCGATGGCGTTGTTCATTCTCCAGCTCATATTTCTACTACTCATGATGTGCACACCGCAGCTGGATTTGCAATTCATTCCGGCCACGCGAATGAGCATGTTAGACCTTTAAATAAAAATACAGATACTCAATATGTAGGTAAAACAACTAAACATATGATTCACGTTCATGCTAAAGCTAGTGATAAAGGTATTCATATGAGTGGTGTAGAAGGTAACAAACATGCTGCTGAAGCAGAAACTGTACTTCCGCCTGCAACACAGTTAAAATATTCGCATACTACACATCATTATCACACAATGCCAGATCAGGGCGATGACGATCATCATAGAATAGACGTACATCATTGTACGATCCATAAACAGGACTAAAAAAATGCAGCATAATCGCATTTAACTGTGTACATTGCCTTAAAACTATGTTAGTATAGTAATATCAAAAGGAGATGATGATGATTGATACAAATACCCCTCAGCCAGTAATTATGATAAAATCAGCGATTGTTGATGAGCTTCTACGCATTCATGCACAAGACGTTCAAGGTGAACAGTCTGTATCGATGGTTAAAGCTAAAATGGTTGATCCTCGTTATGAACCACAGAATGGTACATATGAAACCGAATATAATGGTTTTGCAATTGCTCTTGGTCGACAAACTCTAATTCACACTAAAGAGGGTAATGTATAATGGATTATCAAGTTAGTATTACACTTATTGCTTGCACAATGTCAATCTCAGCTTTTGTGATTGGCTATGTTCTTGGTATGAAACATGCATGGGCAGACTCTAAAAAATGATAGAAGCTATCAGAATTTTTATTGATACTATTGCAGATGCATTTAAATGTATTGTATGGTTCTTAACCTTTTGCGCATTGTGCAAATACCTTGAAATCTTTATGTATTCGGTACCTTAATATGATTCGTAAAACAACAAAAGCTTCTGAAATAGTTATTGATCTTGATGGTCCAAATGGTAATGCATTTTATCTGTTAAAAGTAGCAAAAGAATATGCTCATTCAATGGGCATGAAAGCATCACCTATTATGTCTGAAATGTGTGCAGGTACAGATTACTATAAATTAGTAAGAGTATTTGATAAGTATTTTGGTCATTTCGTTGTTCTAGAAACTAACAATCCAGAACTATTGGAGTATATCAATGAGAATTAATTCATATGGTAGATTAGCAATGGTAGCAACCACCAACCGCGATGTTGCAGTCAAACAAGTAAAAAAAACTGAGTTTATGTCAGTTATGGAATTACAGGAGGTATCTCGAAAAGATAGTTCTAGTGCTAATCTTTTACCTAAAATTCCAAAAGCACAACAAAAATCAGATATTGATTTTAATGTTTTACTTGATGCCATTCTTAAAAGTGGTGATCTAAAATAATGATTGTATCACTTACCGAAAAAGCAAAAGAATATATGACGAATCAGTTAGTTTTAGCTGATAAAAATTACGTACTTCTTGAAGTAAAAGGTGGCGGGTGCAGCGGGTTTAAATATGATTGGACATATGTAGATGATGACTCAAAGGGAACAGTTATAGATAACACTTTAGTTATTGACGCTATGGCTGAAATGTTTTTATTTGGTTGTACGGTTGACTATATAACCGAACTAGGTGGAAACTATTTAGTTGTAAAAAATCCACAAGCGACAGCTCAATGTGGATGTGGAGAAAGTTTTGCAATATAATTTATATTGTACATACTAAACAAACTGTGATATAATATAAGTATTGGTCCCTTAGCTCAGCTGGATAGAGCAAGTGCCTTCTAAGCACTAGGTCAGAGGTTCGAATCCTCTAGGGTCCGCCAGACACTAACTATGAACTAAAGGGGGATTAGTTAGTGAAACCCTATAGATTTTGGAGGCCCCAATCTATAGGTCGGTACATTCGCTGATACCGCGAGAAACTCAGCCGGTTGCTGCATACGTAAAATGCAGATAGAAGGGGAGGCACTGCAGAAGGCCTCCCCTTTGATTAATAAATAACGGATTTATTAATCATTGATTAATAAATAATATCAATAAGGAATTTTAAATAAGGAGATTGCAATGCTAGTATGTTTAGTAATAGCAGGATCGTTATGGATAGGTGATGAGAAAATAATGTATCCTACACAAGGATCATTTTACTTTCATAAATTTCAAGATACTATAAAAATATATGGCAATGGTGGGGATAGATATGGAAGCTTTGTTATCCCAAAAGAATTTAAAAACGAAAATACTATAAGTGGTGTATTTCAAAAATGTTCAGAAAAAAATGATATAAATTGAAAGGATATACAATTTGTATTGTAGAATGCCCCACGCAGGTTTAACACTTCAACCTAACGGTGATATTGGTCTTTGTTGCGCGGCTTGGCAAAAAATGGAATTTGGTCATATATCAAAAATCGATAGCATTAAAGAAATATGGGAAAATGATCCTAAGCTTTTAATGTTAAAGGAAGATGAACCGTATTTAGTACAGCAAGCGTGTGGTACATGTTTAAAAAAATCTAAACAAAATCTTGATTGGCAATGGGGACTTTGGAATATTCCAAAGAACGGTTCTTACAGAAAAGAAGTAGGTGAGTTAGACGGTAAGCTTAAGTTTCTAGAATTTACAACATCTAATATTTGTAATCAAACATGTATTACTTGTTCAAGCTATTTTAGTTCAAAATGGAAATCTGTTGAACAACAGATTCTGCGTGAAGGTATTCCACTTTATGATTGGAAAACTCATGAACATGGCTTCGGCGCTTATGGTTATGATCATTATAGAATGACTGATTCTGACATCGATAAAATTATAGAAATTCTACCAGACCTTAGAATAATTTCTATAAAAGGTGGAGAACCTTTTGCTGATAAAAATAATTTTAGAATTTTAGAAGAGTTAAAAAAAGTAAATCCTTCTTGCATTATTAAAGTCAATAGTAATTTTTCAAAAATTCCAAAAAAATTTGTTGATGTTTTAAAAAACTTTGAATGCCAAATTACAGTGTCAACTGACGGAATTAATAAATCATACGAATATATAAGATCTACTAAGTTTAAAAATACTATTGATAACATGAAAATGTGGAAAGAAGAAATTGGAGGAAAAATAGCAATAGCTTCAATAATTAGTATTTACAATATGTACGATATAGAAGAAACATGTGATTATTGGGAAAAAAGTCCTTATGTTGATTATTGTAATATTAGAGGATTTGTGTTTAATCCAGACTTTGTTTCACCATTATCTTTATTAAAAGAAGAGCAGCTTGATGAATGGATATATAATACTAATCAATATATTTCTAATATGCAATCACGTAAAATTCAATACAACTTATTAAAACATGTTAATCATAAAAATATTAATGAATTAGAAAAAAATAAAGTAGTATCAAAATTTCATTCATATACTAAATTTATGAATAAATATAGAAAAATTAATATATATGATATACATCCACAATTAAAAGATATATAAAGGAGGATTATAAATGGAAGTAAATGGCCCAGGTTTTTCACACCATTATGCTACTCAGCCTCTTGAGTTAATAGTAAAGACACAAGCCGCAAAAGAGCAGCAAATGAATATTGTTGAAAATATTCGACGAAGAACAGAACAATCAATAAAAGCTCCTCAAAAAGCTTTAGCACAATCTTATGAAGGACATAATGGGACTTATGGTGCAGATGGTAGAAAAACACATATACCGCAAATTGAAGCAAAAAGGGTAGATATAAAAGCATGACTAAGTCAATTGGACCAAATGATATTGTTCCACCAAAATACTATTCTGGTTGGGGACATGGTGAACATAATAAACATGAACAAAGCTATATAGTAGATAATTCTGATGATATGGTCGATTATACTTTTGAAATTTCAGATAAAATAGACACGTCTGGCCCATTTAAATCTGCATTTGAAGCATCAACAGAAGGAGTAATTAGACAAGAATTTATTACGTATAAAATGCGTGATGGGTTAATGATAAAAGAAGTCAATATAAGAAAATATACACCAAACGATTATATTGATTCAAAAGATGTAATTCCATTAGGGGAGATAGATAAGTGAAAGAACAATTGTTGCTAGCATGTCGTATGCATGCCGAAGGTGAACTAGAAAGAGCTAAAACTAATTTTATGGTTTATTTAAATAATCCTGTTGGTATTGGCGAACATAGCGATATTGTAGAGGCTATGCAAAAAGAGCTTAGCACTATGGGTCATGCAAGTGAACGTCTTGAAATGTTAAGTAAGCATTTTGAATAGAAGAATAAAATTATTTATTGCTTGGTATAAACAATTAAGGGAAAGGAGACATGAATTTCCTTTCCCTTGGTACTATCACACTTCATATAATATTTGGAATTGTTTTCGTTGGGCTGTATATAATTCAGCTAATAATGATATTAATGGAAATTACTTGTATAAATATTCCCAATGTGGCAAATATAAGAAAAGGATAAGATAGTGACACAGTTGATTGAACCAAAAAAATTTACGAAAGCAGCTGACCTTTTAAGGTCATTTTTTTTAAATAGAGGCTTTCAAGAAGTACATACCCAAAATCGTTTAAGTATTTTAGCGGCGTGCGAAGATCCAGAAAATGTAGCAACATATAATTATGAAGGGCAAATATGGCCTCTTCCTCAAACTGGCCAGATGTGGTTGGAATATGAATTATTAACTCGCCCCTCTTCGAAGGGGTTTTTTTGTATCTCAACTTCATACAGACAAGAACCAAATGCAATTCCTGGAAGACACGATACAATTTTTCCAATGTTTGAATTTGAAATGCCAGGAGACTTTGAAGATCTTAAAGTAATGGAAAGACAACTTTGTGCTTATATGGGATTTGATGATTTGACAGAAAAAACTTATGCTGAGTGGCAGGAAAATTATTCATTACCTTTAGATAAAGAGCTTACAGCTGATCATGAACTAGCAATGTACTATGAATATAAAAGCTGTATGATCACAGATTTTCCAGAAATAACTAGTCCATTTTGGAATATGTCAAGGAATGAAGACGGAACAAGCAAAAAAATAGATGTCATTCTTGGTGGCATGGAAACAATTGGCAGCGCTGAAAGATCTACAGATGTTAAGCAAATGAGAGATACATTTCATACTATTTCAAACGGCGAATATGCCGGTCTTATTAACAAGTTATTTGGTAAAGATCGTGTTGAAGCTGAACTTGAAAAGTTTCTTGAATTTGATTTCTTTCCAAGAGTTGGTGGTGGAATAGGTATGACCCGCATGATCAGTGCGCTCGATACTCTTAAAAAATAAGAATAATCCGAGGTGGTGGAATGGTAGACACGCCGTACTGTTTATACGGTGAATCAAATGTACCCGCAAAAGTATATTTATATTCGTGAAGGTTCGAATCCTTCCCTCGGAGCCAATAAAAAAATGTATAAATAGTAGTGAACGATTATAAAGAAAATCAAGGAATACCCATGATGCAAACTTTTAAACAGTACACTCGATTATTTGAAGCCAGTGATAAACTAGTTAAAGCTAATGCTTCTAATAATGATAGAGGTGTTATGCATGAGTTATTAGTAGGTAAACATTTAAATGGTGGTAAGCATATGCCTCATCATCCAAATAAAGAAGGCAGATCTGCAGCCGAAGAGCACGATCATATTAAAGCTAAAATGTCACTTAGCGATTATAAAGCAGCTGTTAAAAAAGCTAATGTTAAGGCTAAAAAGCTTGGAGAACATTTAGGTAAAATAAAGAAAGTATCTTGGACATCAAAGTCTGGCGATATAGAGAAAGCTACCGGCATAAAATCTTCACAAAAAGAAGATTCTGGAGATATTGTAGTAACTAGTCATAGAGGTCATCACACAAGCGTTAGTTTAAAAGTTACTAAAGGACCTACCCCTAATATTACTACAGCTAATCTCGGTAAATCTCAGCATCACAAAAATTCTGAAAAACATCACAAAGAAATGATTGCTAATATAAAGAAAAAATATCCTGAAATAGCTAAGATGGGTAAAGCAGAGCAGAATGAATGGACAAAAAATAATCCTAAAAAGCATGAAGAAGTTAAAAAAATATTTAAGAAGACTTTAGGTTCTCATGCTAAAGCTCATGGCGACGAGCTAAATCATCATTTAAAACATGGTGGACAGAAAGGTGTTAATCATGTAAAACACTATATTTCAGGACTACTTCATGCCCATGAAACACCATTAGAAAAAAACGGCCATTCTCATATAAGAGCAACTATAACTGTCCATAATGGTAAAGATAAAGCACATATTATTCACCCCCATGAGCACTATAAACATGTAATGAAAGATCCTGATTTTCATAAAAATATTAAAATAACACACACAGGGGGTAATGTACATTTTCACCATAAAGGAAAGAAAATAACAAGCCTTACTTATAAGATGGGGTCACAAAGTAGACCGACTTACGGAACTAGCCTTGTTGTAGTAGGCAGACCAAACCATAATATGAAAGATGGAGAAATCTCAGATCATTGAAAAGGAATTAATACATGACAGGAACAATAATTGAATTCCCAAAAATATCAGAATTGGATAGGCAATACATGACACTTGAATCACAACAAGAAATTATTAGAGATCAGGCAGCTTTAATAAAAAAACTTCAAGACGAAAAAAAAGCTAAAAAAGAGCTACGCGAAGAGGGCGAATTGATTGAAGGTGAAAAGCTCTTTTTACAGGAGTAATTCATATAAATAGTATTATCTAAAAGAATACAAGGTAATACAATTATGGCACAACCAATAAATCAATTAAGTTTTAAAGCCAGAAGCCTCTTGTTTGCTCGACTATCAGCAATTGCGTACTCCGACCTTAAAGAAGCTAAGGCCGCTGCCCGCAGACTCGAATTTAATACAATTGAATTTTATGATGTCAATGGCGCACAGGCATACAGATTTATGAATAAGTATGATTGTATCATCGCGTGTCGAGGAACTCAACCAAACGAATTCAATGACATTAAAGCTGATTTACAATCTATTCCAGTAATGGCTGAAACTGTCTCACGAGTTCATAAAGGGTTTAAGGCCGAGGTCGACGAACTTTGGCCCGCGATATGTGAAGATCTAAATAGAAAACAAAATAATAGCAAAACATTATGGTTTTGTGGTCACTCGCTTGGAGCTGGAATGGCCACTATTATGTCGTCAAGATGTTTACATAATTTATTTCTAAAAGATCCGGTTGAGTTATATACATTCGGTTCACCTCGCGTAGGATTTAAAAAATATTGTAATTCTCTTGGTGTAATTCATCATAGGTTTGTAAATAATAACGATGTTGTTACACGTGTGCCTTTGGTAATGATGGGCTATAGACATCATGGAACAGAGCATTATATGAATTCTAATGGGGAATTTGTAAATGTATCTGGTTTTAAAAGAATTTGGGATAGATTAAAAGGCATGGCTGCCGGTATTATAAAATTAAAAATAGATAATTTTAGCGATCATAGTATGGATTGTTATATAAAAAACATAAAAAATATGAAAGAGTAGGAGACTCGGAGACTACAGTTGGATTTCCCTTCTTACTGGTTGTTTGACGACCCGTGTGATGATTGCACACATTGGATTAACTATTTCTACAAATAAATGTGTACTTTTTATTAAAAATATGTTAAAATATAATTGAACATGATGGAGATATACATGAAAAAATTACTTATGATGTGTTCAGCACTTGCTATTGTCGCATCTTCTAGTGATGCTGCCGTGCGGGTGGCAACTGTAATACATGTTGAAAATTATCAACAGCAGTGCCAAAGGCCTAATAACGATCTTTTGGGCTCAATGATTTTTGGTGCTATTCTTGGCAAAATAGTAACAGGAAATGATAGAGGTGCTGCAGTCGGAGCATTGCTTGGAACGAGTATGAATAATAATGTAGTATGCTCAGCATTTCAAAGAGTATACTGGAGAGCAGAAAGTTATGGGAGACTTTATCAAGGATCCTTTAACTCAAATAGGTCACATTATCTTGGCCAAAGAATACATGTAGATGGATTACCATAATGAGTAATAAAATAGAAAGAATGGCTGAAATAATCAACTATATTAGCTGCAAATTAATGGATGAAGGCAATTCACCAGAATTAGTAGCTGGAGTATTAGCGGCGTGTTCGCTAAGTATATATAAATCAGTATTAAAAGACGATGATTATCAATCAATGATTGATGAAATTAGTAAAAGTCGAGATAATGTAGGTCCATTTATTCGAACTGAAAAAGCTAGTATCGAAGATATGATGACAGCTGCTCATAGTAAATATATTCATTAGTAAAGGAGTAATTAGTATGGTACAGTTAACAGATGACACAGAAGCTGAACGGTATCGAAAAATACTCTTATTACAAGCCGAAGAAATAGAGCTACTAAGAAAAATGCTCAAGGAAGAAGTGAAAGAAAAGTATGGTTATATAAAAAGAATTAAGGAATTAACAAATGTTCAATAAAATATTTCTACTAGTATCAGTATTCATTGTTGCTTCATGTACAGCGAGTATATCAGTAAAAGCAGATCCAGAATTGTATCTAGAGCCCTTAGCACCTAATATATTAGATGATAAAAAAGATAAACAATTAGCTGATAAAAACTATGCTGCTCCACCTACAGAACTTCCAAGAAATCCAACTATGCAGGCAATGAGAATTCCTTGTGATAATACGGGTTATGTGATGAATTTGTTAGAAGAATATGGTGAGAAAAAACTATTTGATGCCACAGGTTTATTGCATATGATTCCTCCAGGTCGCCCTCCACAATTTGCTCAACCATTCGCAGCTCCTGTATCTTTTTATGTAAATATGGATAATGGCAAATGGACTATGGTTGTAAGTCAAAGCGGTTATACATGTCTTATAACAAATGGCACTGATTTTATTGCTGGTGGCAAAGACGGTGGGTAATGGAATATGGATGCTTTATTCGCTTTTTTTGCTTGTAGAGCCAAACGAAAGATTTATTTTTGAAGGAACACACTATCAAAGTAAAGCTCAATGTGTACAAATGACAACCCAAAATATTTTAAAATTATCTCAATCACTAGTAACAAAATTAAATAATACTTATGGCGAAAATACGTGGAAAGCATTGGAAATAGGATGTGTAGAAAAAGGTGGTGATCCTATGAATAGAGTTCCAATAATTAATAAAAACAAAGAGAAAAAACCAGAAGGCATAATGGTATGACTGAAGCTGAAATTGAAATTGAATTAAACCGGCAAATGTCTGATTATTTTCATGAAGAAAGAATGTTAAGATTTAGACAAAATATCAAAGACGCAGCGTTTAGAGCTAAGAGGATGGATATGAAAGTAATGCCAGTTGAAAAACAAGAAAGCTATCATGCATACATTGCAAGAAGATACAAAGAACTAGAGGAAAACACATGAGCGATATTTTTGACTTTGGCTTTACAGCCGTTACTGAAGATGAATTAGAAGTTTCAAAACAAGCTATGAGTTCAGCATCAGATGCTGAATCGAGTCAAACAAGACTAGACGATTTGTATAATGCAATTATTCCACTATTAAATAATTTAAAGAAAAATCCTGAAAAAGAATATATTCTTTGGCCAAATAGACTTTCCAAAGTTGAATCATTTGAAACGCATCTTACAAAAATCTATAAAGGTTAACTGTGATAAATATGTTACACTTATAATTAAATGCATCTTCGGGTGCATTTTTTTGTTTACATTTACTCCTAAATGGTATAGATTATATCTAACAAAGGAGAATACATTATGCAAGAATATAGAGAAATCGCACAAATGCTTCGCCAGCTAATTGCTAATACACAATCATCAGAAGATCCAATTCCAGCTGGCCACATCATGGCTTTATCAGAAGTCTTTGATGATAAGGCTGATACTATTGAATTGGATATGATTGTAGAAATGCAAAGGGATGCAGTATGATTTATCATTCTTATCAAAAGCCAGTTGTAATTGATCTCAAAAGTAAAGGTTGGGATGATGATACTATTATGAAGTTTCTTGATTATGTAAATAAGAAAGAAACTTTGATTAAAACTGGCCGTAAGAATGGCAAATATTCTCGTGACTCAGACAAATCAAAAGTTTATAGTGCTGAGTTTAAGTACGAACGTACTTATGGTCAGGGTAAAAAGTTTCAAAATCTTGAAGAAGCTCAAAAATATTGTGACAAAGTTTTAGCTTCGAAGACTTGGAAAAAAATATCAACTGCCGGTGTAAAAAATATTGCTTTGGCTGAAATGTCTGGTAGCAGAACAGCTGGCCGTGCATGGGCTCATAATATCGATCTTAATCGTAGAAGCGGTTTAAATCAATATGTTCTTCTCCATGAGATGGCACATAGCGCAGGCAATATGCACCATGATGTACGCTTTCGTATCACTCTTCTTAAACTGGTTTCTCGTTTTATGAGTAGCGAAAATGCTGCTTATCTCAAAGCTTGCTTTAAAGAAAAGAAGTTGAAAGTTACCGAGTCATCAAATATCAAATCTCCAGAAGTCTGGAAAAAAGGATATGACCGATTAGCGGCTGCTCGTAAAGAAAGGATGCCATCATGAAAATATGTCAGCCAGCCTTATATAATTATCACGATTTAGAATTTATTTCTAAGCTGGTGTCAAAACGGTTGGCTGATAATATTGACGATAAGTCAATTATCAAAGAAGTAAAGAACAAAGTAGGATCAACCTACATGGAATATGTAATGAAACAAATTGAGGTACAAAAATGTTCGAACAACCAATTCTTGAAGGCATCTTCCTAGCATGTCTTCTTATATCAATGTTAACATAGGAGAAATATAATGGCATACGATAAACGTCATGGTGGGCCATATGATAGAGGATCAGCGGATAGCTGGTATCGCCGTAATCCAGAACCGCACTATTGGACTGGTGGATCTTATCACGGTATTCATATTACTGAAGATCGAATGACAAAAGAAGAAATAAAAGCTTATTGGGCTGGATTTGATGAAAATGAAGCTTCGGGTTGTCATAAAGAGTGGTAATACTATTGTGACAAATATGTTACACCTATAATTAAATGCATCTTCGGGTGCATTTTTTTGTTTACAATTAGCTCAAAATAGTATAGACTATATTTAACAAAGGAGAAACTAAATGAAATCTTTTACTTTTCAACCTAACCCAACCTTTCAATTTTCACTTCTTCCGATCTTTACTGAAGGATTAGGAATCGACTACACAATTAATTCCGATAAAACTGTTACTTTCTCTTCAAATGATGAGGATGCTCTTGAAGAATGCTGGGAACAACTATACGACGATCCCTTTGACCTCATGGCGGTATAATAATATGATTCTTGATACAATCAATCTTCCAAAAAAGATTAAACCAGAAATGCTTGACTCAATTGTTAATCATGCAAACGAGGTTCTTGATCTTTCAGATCTCGATGAGCTAGTAATTCGTTTTAAAGCACAGAATGATGCTTGTGGTTACTTCGATGGATTTGATGATGACTCTACCGCTGGTATTGAAGTTAACACAAAAAATACTATCGATGAGATTGTTACTACAATATTTCATGAGCTTGTACATGTACAGCAAGTTCTTCACGGAGTCTTTGATGACTTTGAAAAAACTTGGAATGGAGAGTCATTCGGACATCTCGATTACAATGATCGTCCATGGGAGATAGATGCATTTAAAAAAGAAAAAGAGCTTTTTTCTTCCTGGAACCGCATTTAACTGTGTACATTACCTTAAAACTGTGGTAGTATGATCTTAAATCAAATGGAGAGTATCATGATTGCAACAAATATGGCAGACCGTCTTGCATTGATTGCGGCAATTGCTGAAAAGCAAAAAAACGAAAAGGCTCGTAAAGAGCGGTTGTCAACTATTCGCAAAAACACTGCAAAAGTTCGTATCGTTGCTCGTAAAAAGCGTACAGCTGAAGATAAAAAGCTTTCGGATTTTACTGGCGGTCAGGAAAATATCAATCACTATACCGATGCATCTAAGTATGCTAAAACACACTATGGCGAGACACTCCACGAAACAACTCGTCATGATACAGATTGGGGAGACTACTAATGATTAATCCATTATGGATCGCATTCACTCTATTTTTCGGTGGGCTTGGTATTTGTCTTATAATACTAGACTCGCTTTCAGGATACCTAATGTGCTTCGGTGTATTGGGTTGGTTGTTTGTAGCAAACAATACAGGTCAATTGTTTATTGAAGAAGATGATGAAGAGGATTACTAGTAATGTATGAATTGTTAGAAAGCCTTGCTTTTGGTTTCCTTGTAAGTGTACTTATAGGAATTATGCTGATGCAAGCGGCCGCTTTAGTATGGATGTTCTGGGATATGTTTATACGTAAGGATATGTAATGGAAAATTATGTAATGTTAGATAAAGCGATTTCATTTGCAAAACGTGCACATGCTAATCAAACCCGTAAGTATACAGGCGAAGAATATTTTTCGCACTGTCTTGCAGTTTCGGATATGATCGAAGAGCATCTTGATGAAAATCCACACTATACTGATCCTCATGGTCCAAACCCCGTTAGTGTTACTGTGGCAATGGCTGTGGCGCTTCTTCATGATGTTGTTGAAGATACATCATTTGATCATATGGACATCAGAGAGCGGTTTCCAGATGAAGTTGCAAAAGGTGTATGGTTTTTAACTAACACTGAATTGTTTGTTGGCAATCGTGCACTTCGAAAAGAACTTGATCGTGATCGTTTAGCAAAAGCTCCAGGCTGGGTAAAACTAATCAAGAAGTTTGATATTGAGCACAATCGTGAAAGTATCAAAAAGCATGATCCAAAGTTCTATAGAATATTCAAGCAAGAAACTGATGAATTGCTTGAAGCTATGGGTATGCACGACGACGAATACTATAATGGTCCAGCTGATATTCAGCTGGCATTTTAAAGGAGGACAGTAGTGGTATCAGAAATTCAAACGCACGGTTTTGAAAAGGAGGAAAATGAACATGATGTTGTGGACAAGGTTTATTTAGATATTAATCCTCGTCCACAGCAATCTGAAGTTGTTCAATCACTTAAAAATCAAGCAGGTGAAGAATGGAAGGCCAGATGCACTGAGCATTATGCTTGGAAAGCGGCTGAATATATTATTGAGCTTGAAAATGCTTTGGAAAAAGAAAAAGAAATACAAGATCATATGTGGAAATCTATAAGTCGTATTGAACAGCAAAGAGATGAAGCAGACAATACTAATAAATTCTTAAGAAAACTTATTAACAAGTATCATTTAGAAAATGATGCATTTACCGGAAAGGGTAATATTAATGACTGAAGATCGTGATAACTATATGAGTATGCTTACATCAGGCGTATGTGAAGTAACCTTTACAAAAGTAAATGGCGATAAGCGAGTTATGACTTGCACTTTGCTAGAAGGTATGATTCCATCTGCTGAAAAAGATGAACCTATTACTCAAAAGAAAGTTCGTGCTGTAAATCCTGAAGTCATTCCATGCTGGGATACAAAGGCAGAAGGCTGGCGTTCTTTTCGTGTTGATAGCGTGCAGGAATGTAAATATGTTTATCGCCCAAAAGTTTATTATGTATAGCCGCATTTAACTATGTACATTACATTAAAACTGTGATATATTACTAGAGTAGGAAGAATCACTTATCACTGAGAGGACAAAAAATGACTATATCTATATGGGGTGATGATAACATCGACGAGTGGTTGACACAAGTAGAGATAGCATTAGACGAGTGGGATCAGAGCGAAGTTTGTAAGAATTGTGATGGTTCTGGTGTTGTCGAGATTTCAAAAATAGAATGTGAATTTTGTTTTGGAACTGGTTATGAAGAAAAAGATAAAGCATTAAACGAAAAAACATAAAAAGAGATTTATTGCTTGACATAGAAGTTTTTGGAACGTAGCATAATGGTAATGCCCCTGTTTTTGGTACAGGTGATTGTAGGTTCGAGTCCTACCGTTCCAGCCAAAGACGTGTGCGGATGTGGTGAAATTGGTAGACACGCTAGATTTAGGTTCTAGTGCTTCACGGCGTGAGAGTTCAAGTCTCTCCATCCGCACCAAATAAAAAGGAGTATACAATGTCTATGCACATGATTCAAGGCGTTCAAGTACATGGAAAATCAAAAATCAAAAAGAAGCCTGGTTGGAAAGCAAGAGAAGCTGAACATCAGGCTTTTCTTGATCGTATGGGTGTGAAAGGTACTAAACAAGACTATCGTCATGAGCGTCACGTATTCAGTACAAACCGCTCGATGCTTTCTAATAAGATAGAAAATGGTACACTAAAAGAAACGAATAAATACACAGGTGATGAGATTGCTGGTATTGTAGTAACGCATAAAAGTAATCTTATGCCAATTCGTAAAGATAACAAAAATGCAGCAATTGATGCTGCTAATATGAGACGATAATATGGCAAACTTTGATAATCGCTTTGAAGAAATTATAATAGACAACGTAAATATGACAGTGCCATTCTATATCATGGCATCATATGCATATTATGAAGAGGACGATCCTATATTGTCAGATGCTTTTTTTGACAAGTTAGCCAATAAAATTCTAAAAGAATGGGATAATATAACACATTATCATAAGCATCTTTTAAGTAAAGAATTATTAGAGGCTGGCAGTTTTCTTGGCGAATATCCTAGTATTGTGAAAGGTGCATTAAAAAATATAAAAGGAAAGTAAATGATTCAGTCAGATAAAGATTTTATAATTAAATCTGTTGAAAAGCTTTTAGAAGTTCCAATTTGCACTCTTACTAATGCTGAAATATCTAAGTTAAAAATATTAATACGAAAGATCTAAATGATTACTATAGAACATGAATTCGATCATAGCATTATTACTATCTTAGATAATAAAGGCGGGGCTGATGATGTTGAAATAATAGTAGACGAAGAATATTGTTATATTAGACAATACGATGAACACGAAGATTTTAATATTGTGGTAATTACACCATATATGTTAAAAGAACTCGTCGCAGCATATGATATGGCTGAAGGCTCATACGTTACTAACGGAAAAAATTAAACAAAACGCATTTAAAGGTGTACATTACTTTTAAACTGTGATAGTATTGTCTTATGCTAAGGAGATATCAATGAACGAACTCTTATTAATTAACTCTAATATTACTTTCGGTGTCTGCATCGCCGGTATTATTTTTGTTTCTTATGTACTCGGCCAGCGTAATGCTAAAGAAGCCGAAGTTGAAGGAATTGTGGATCTCGTAATTACAAAATTATGTCATGAAGGTTATATTCATTATGAAGAAATGGATGATGGTGATTATGACTTGATTAAAATAAAGGACTATGATAATGGTAGCGCGTAAGACAACAAAAAGAGCTAAAGTTAAGCCAACATTTTCTCGACGTGCAAGAACTGGTTTTGCGGCTGCTCCTCAAGATAACTTTCGTAATTTTAATGATTACGTCCGAACAGAAGTTGATAAGAAAGATGTTATAAGCAAGATTAAGTCTTATATCAGAAAAGTTGTTCCTAAAGCTGATGCTAGAATAGCCATGGACGCGCCTGAGTGGTCCTTTGCGGGTCTACCTTTATTGGCATCTACTATTGTATGGAAAGAAATGGATAAAGAATTCCCAGCATGGTGGGATGCTGATAAGGTTCTAAAAAAGCATGTAAAAGAATTACTAGCCCGCGGTAGAGCTAAACAAGCTGAAAAGGCTAATAAGCCAGAAGAAACTGGTCCAGTAAAGAAAACCATTCAAGAAATTATTCAAGAGCGCACGTCTGAATTTATTGGCGGAATTGATAATGTTGTAGATAATTGGGAAACTGCTGGCGACTATTCAGTCTATGACGAATTAAAGAAAATCGATGCCCCATATAATATGGCTAAGACTGCTTTTGTGTATTATACACCTCAGATAAATGAAATAAATGAACTTATCAATGATAAACCTGAAGATCTTATTGAAGCATATTCAGGCTGGTCAACGTCACGTCGTAAAAAATATTTAAAATTTCTTACCGAACTATGTGCTGAAATCGAAAAGTATATGGCTTCGAAAAAAGCTTTGCGTGCTACTCGTAAACCCAAAGTTAAAACTGCGGATAAACAAGTTGAAAAACTTAACTATGCAAAAGAGTCAAAAGAATATAAGCTAACATCTATTACGCCTACTTCAATTATTGGTGCGATGCGGCTTTATACTTTTAATACGAAATATAGAGAATTAACTGAATATGTGTGTCAAAAGGCAATTGGCTTTGAAGTCAAAGGTACTACTATTCTCGGATTAGATGCTGACCTATGTCGGAGCACACGGCTTCGTAAGCCAGACGAATTTATTCCAATAATTTTAAGTAAATCCTCGACTCAGATCAATAAAGAATGGTCAAAGCTCACAACTAAGACATCAAAAAATGTTAATGGACGCATCAATAAAGATGTTATCATATTAAGAGCTTTGGCTAAATAGAAAGGTTTAAAATGGCAGAAGAATTAGAATTTATGAATCGTGCTAAGTTTGGTAAAATGATAGAGAAGCAAGTTATTGATAAAAAGCTATCATATATTGATGCTGTTATTGAGACTTGTGAAATTACAAATATAGATCCACAAGATGTAAAAAAGTTTATATCAAACGTGATTCGAGAAAAAATTGAGGCTGAAGCAATGAGTCTTAATTTTTTACCAAAGCAGAACGAATTGATATTTGAATGATACGTTGGTATGATTATGTAGCAGTGGCTATCATGACAGTGTTTATATTTCCTGCCGCAATAATGATATTACCGCCAATAATTAATTTAAATGCTATTATACCTCTATATGCTTCTTGGTATATGTGGATAATGTACTGTGATAAAAGACAGAGTATGGAAAATGACAAACGATGAAATACAAGAATTTATTAAAATGTTTAAAGGAGTGTTACCAGACCCAGACAACTATCCGGCAACTTTCGACTATTACTATCAACTATATAAACACATAAAACAAACAAAGGAAAACAAAAATGTTTGAACTAATTATGATCACAATGCTCTTTTTGAATGACAATGAAGAGTTTTTTAATGCCGGTCCAGCAAATAAAGAAGCTGGCCGTACATGGCAATATACTGGAACTCAACCTGTTCCTGAAGGTCATGTTGCGATCCCATCAGTTAATCCAGATACTGGTAAAGAAACAGTTATTTTCATCAGAAAATAATGATATATAATAGTGTACAAATCGTACAATATATTGTATAATAATTCAGTAATATAAAAACATAATTCAGCAAATATAAGGAACATAATATGTCTTTTGCAAATCTTAAACGTGACCGCGGTCAGATTAATAAACTCGTCGCAGCAGCCGAAGCTGCTGGTGGTGGGGCAACGTCAAATAAATATACGGATGATCGTATGTGGAAACCGACTGTTGACAAACAGAATAATGGTTATGCTGTTATTCGCTTTCTTCCAGCTACTGAAGGTGCCGAACTTCCATGGGTTCGTTATTGGGATCATGGTTTTAAAGGTCCAACTGGTAAATGGTATATCGAAAAATCACTTACTTCTATTGGTCAAGAAGATCCAGTTGGCGAACTGAATAGTAAGCTCTGGAATACCGGACTAGAATCTGATAAAGAAACTGCACGTCGTCAAAAACGTCGTTTACATCACGTATCAAATATTTTAGTTGTATCCGATCCAGGTAATCCTGCTAATGAGGGTAAAGTATTTCTTTATCAGTATGGCAAAAAAATCTTCGATAAATTGATGGATGCAATGCAACCAGACTTCGCGGATGAGGAACCAATTAATCCATTTGATTTCTGGACTGGTGCAAACTTTAAACTAAAAATTCGTGATGTTGAAGGCTATCGTAATTATGATAAGTCTGAGTTCAGCCGACAAGAAGCACTATCTGAAGATGATGCAAAACTTGAAGGGATTTATAATTCCATGCATGATTTAAACAAATATGCAGAAGAAGGCTATAAGTCATACGCAGAACTTAAAACTAAGCTAATGAGTGTACTAGGTGAAGCCGCTGTTGGTGGTGCGCCTACCATGGCTCAAGAGCGTAGTCTAGGTGAAGAACGGCCAGCTGCTCCTATAAAGACCGCTCCAGCGCCTCAAATGACTGCTGTGGCATCGTCTGAAGCAAATGATGACGATGACATTATGTCACACTTTGCTAATCTAGTAAATGAAGACTAAGATTAATTACATTACTACTTTAAAGGCCGGCAGAAATGTCGGCCTTTAATTTAAATGCCATGTATTAGGTGGACCACGACCGGTACCGGCTTCAAACATATCAAGATAGGCATAGCGTTCAGGACTGATATAAGTAACAGAAGACTGTGTAGTTGTATCACCAACAGATCCAATTACGGAACTCGGCATGGATCGGCTTTCCTCGCGAAGTGCACTGGCTCGTTTCTCGGCTTCAGCTGCTGCTGTTAACCTTTCCACTATAGGTATTAACATATCACGGTTATGTTTAGACATTGCATCGTGTTCACTGGCCATATAATTACCTAAATTTTTATAATTGTGATCCTGCATTAGCCCCGTCTTAGGGTTAAACGCCTGTACCTCCAGCAACGGCCCGAAAGGTCTTAATCCCTGTTCTGTTCTCTGTTTAGTGTTCAGCTCTACTTTTTGCTGTGTAGTTAACGGACCTGAACCTTCTGTTCCAGCACTGATACCAAAAAATTCTAATATTCCTTGACCAATGCTACCCATTTTGCGTACTTGCTTAATAAGACTGTTTTTAATATCTTCCATGCTTGGAATAAGATCAAAAATCATAGTTAGCATATCAGTAACTTTTGCAGTGATATTGCCCATTAAATCAAAATCTGGAACTA
>Ga0209193_1000368_pt1 | contig 31049 bp, 30 predicted proteins | sample COGITO_mtgs_1003_FD_185515 | JGI IMG/M metagenome (GOLD analysis project Ga0209193, IMG submission 185515) | Pelagic marine microbial communities from North Sea - COGITO_mtgs_100330 (SPAdes) (version 2) | ecosystem: Environmental > Aquatic > Marine > Epipelagic ...
CTACAGATTAATGATAATGAGCTTAAAATTGGGGATACCGTTAAAGTGCCCTTATTAGAGCAGGAGGCCATTTTACTTTCCCAAAAAGGGAAAAATTGTATCGCTCAGCTTAAAAAGCTTGGGGCTACTGTTTCGTTTCAATTGAGTTAATCAATTGAAATTTTTTATGATAAGAAATAACCATTACTGTGAGTAGTGAGGGCGAAGCCGTTTAAAATTTCAAGTATTATATAATAAGAACTATGAAAGTAGGTATAACTTTTAGTGCTTTTGACTTATTTCATGCGGGTCATGTAAAGATGTTGGAAGACGCAAAACAAGAATGTGATTATCTAATCTGTGGTTTACAAACAGACCCTACATTAGATAGACCAGAAAAGAATATGCCCATTCAATCTGTAGTTGAACGTTATATTCAGTTAAAAGGGTGTAAGTATGTTGATGAAATTGTTCCCTATGCTACAGAACAAGATCTTGAGGATGTTTTACGTTCGTTCAAAATTGATGTTAGAATTGTTGGCGATGAATATAAAAACAAACAATTTACAGGAAGAGAGTATTGTGAAAAAGCGGGTATACAGCTTTTTTTTAATAAGAGAGAACATCGTTTTTCTAGCAGTGGATTAAGAAAGGAAGTTCAACAAAAAGAAAACATAAAAGCCAAAGGAAACTGATCATGAGTCTTGATTTTTTCAGAAATATAGAACAAAAGCTTAAAAGCCTTGGATTCAACATCATAGATGCTGATTTGCAAAGACCTTGGGGTGCATTTTATTATATTGATGAAAATCAAGCTCAAGATTTTTCTAATCATTTTTTTAATGGTATTGATGTTAATATCCTAAAAATTGATGGAAAGTTGAGTCCTAAAGTTTTAATGATTAAACCTCAGGTGAAGTTATCATGGCAGTATCATAATAGACGTGCAGAAATATGGCAGGTCTATCAAGGTAAAGTAGGTGTAGTTCAAAGTGATACAGACATTGAAACTGAAATGAAAGTTTGTGATGTTGGAAGTCAATTGAAACTTAATCAAGGAGTAAGACATCGTCTCGTAGGTTTGGATGATTATGCTGTAGTTGCTGAGATTTGGCAACATACCGATGAAATTCCATCGGATGAAGAGGACATTATAAGAGTACAAGATGATTTCGGAAGATAAATATTTAATTCATATACATAAAAATTATAGATTTTAATAAATAATAACAATAAATGAATATTACAGTAATTGGTTCAGGATATGTTGGTTTAGTTTCAGGTACTTGCTTTGCTGAAATGGGAAATAAAGTTACTTGTGTTGATATAGATCCCATAAAAATTGAAAAATTAAATAAGGGTATTATTCCTATTTATGAACCTGGCTTAGAGACTATGGTGTTAAATAATGTGCAGAATAAGAATCTCTTTTTTACCACGGAATTAAATGAGGCTTTACAGAATTCTGAGATAGCTTTTATAGCAGTTGGTACACCCATGGGGAGTGATGGTTCAGCAGATTTACAATATGTATTGGCTGTTGCAAAATCCATAGGGCAGTTGATGCAAAAAAGATTGATTGTGGTTGATAAATCTACTGTACCTATCGGTACTGCAGATAAAGTAAAAGCGACCATTCAAAAAGAGTTAGATCTACGGAATTCTGATTTAGAATTTGATGTAGTTTCAAATCCTGAATTTTTAAAAGAGGGAGCTGCTATAGAAGATTTTATGAAGCCAGACAGAGTAGTCGTAGGAACTGATAGCGATTATGCTTCAGAGAAGATGAAACAATTATATCATCCTTTCTGCATGTCAAGAGATCGTTTTATTTCTATGGATATTCGTTCTGCTGAAATGACCAAATATGCTGCCAATGCCATGTTGGCTACTAAAATTTCTTTTATGAATGAAATTGCCAATATTTGTGAAAAGGTAGGGGCTGATGCTAACCAAGTTCGAATTGGAATCGGTTCAGATCGACGCATAGGCTACAGTTTTATATACCCTGGAGCTGGTTATGGAGGATCTTGCTTTCCCAAAGATGTAAAAGCACTCACGAAAATTGCCAAAGAAAATGGCTATACTACGCAATTAATTACTGCAGTAGAAGAGGTAAATGATGCACAGAAATTAGTCATTGCACAAAAAATTATAACCCGTTTTGGAGAAGATCTAACCGGATTTACTTTTGGTATTTGGGGCTTGGCCTTTAAGCCAGGAACCGATGATATGCGAGAAGCACCCGCAATATATGTCATTAAAGAGTTGGTAAAACGAGGTGCTAAAATAAAAGCCTATGATCCAAAAGCAATGCATGAAGCAAAAACTTTTTATTTAAAAGATTTAGAAAGAATTGAATATTTTGAATCAAAATACGAGATACTTAAAAACTCTGATGCATTGATTTTACTTACTGAATGGAAAGAATTTCGTTCGCCAGATTTTGAAGAGATAAAAATACAATTGAAGACCCCTGTTATATTTGATGGACGAAATCAGTACAATACGTTTAGACTTGAGGAAAAAGGATTTGAATATCATCAAATAGGAAAAAGCAAATGAAAATATTAGTTACTGGCGCTGCTGGTTTTATTGGATATCACTTATGTGAAACTCTCTTAAGACAAGGTCATTTTGTGATAGGACTCGATAATATTAATAATTATTATGAAGTCAGTCTCAAGTATGCTCGGTTACATCAATTAGGTATTGAAAAAGAATCTGCATCTGTTTTTTCTAAAATTTCAGAGAGTACTGTTCATGGCAGTCGTTTGCAATTTATTCGTATGAATTTAGAAAATCGTAATGAATTACCTAAGCTTTTCAAATCATTTAATTTTGATATGGTTTGTAATTTAGCTGCTCAAGCAGGAGTTCGCTATTCTATTGAGAATCCTCAGGCTTATATTGATTCCAATATCAACGGGTTTTTAAATGTCCTAGAGTGTTGCCGCCACCATAATGTAAAGCGTTTGGTATATGCATCCAGCTCTAGTGTTTATGGTAATACAGATAAAATTCCTTTTGAGGAAACTACAAATGTAGATTTGCCAATAAGTCTATACGCAGCGACAAAGAAATCCAATGAATTAATGGCGCATACTTACAGTCATTTGTACAAAATTGAAACTATAGGACTGCGATTTTTTACAGTATATGGCCCCTGGGGTAGACCTGATATGGCCATGTTTTTATTTACCGATGCCATTCTAAAAAATAAACCAATTCATGTATTTAATAATGGGAATCTCTCTAGAGACTTCACCTACATAGATGATATTGTTGAAGGTGTTGTCGGTACATTACTGAAAGAGTCAAAAAATTCGAACTTATACAAACTCTACAATATAGGTAATGGAAAACCAGTTCAATTATTAGATTTTATTGAGTCCTTAGAAAAAGTTCTTGACATTACAGCAAAAAAGCATATGCTACCAATGCAGGATGGTGATGTATATCAAACTTTTGCAAATACCTCAAAATTAGAACATGACTTCGCATATAAACCACAAACAAAAGTAGATGATGGTATAAATGAGTTCGTTAAATGGTATAAGAATTTTTATAATATATAAATTTAATTTCTGACATTCTTGAAAATTAGTAAACGGCACATAGCAAAATCTTTATCATGGAGATTTATTGGCACTATAGATACTCTTATTTTTGCCTGGCTTATTACAGGAGATTTTAATGAAGGGCTAAATATTTCAGGAATAACCACAATAACGAAGTTAGTTTGGTATTATATTCATGAACGAATCTGGTTTAAATCATCTGTCAAAGATTCTAATAAACGTCATATCATAAAAACATTTTCTTGGCGTGCCATAGGGACTATTGATACCATTATATTTGGCTGGATCATTACAGGCAACCCACTTTCAGGTCTAAAAATTGGGAGTTTTGAGATAGTAACAAAAATGATATTGTATTTCTTTCATGAAAAATTATGGTATAAAATTAATTTTGGATTAGACAAAAGAAATAAACGCAGAAAAGAAAGACAAAAATTAAAACTTAATGGATAATATCTTTGAGCAAAATTACCAAGTTTCTAAATCTGATAGAGAATCGATTATAGGAAATAAGTCCTTGCTTATTTGGTTTACAGGTCTTTCAGGTTCAGGGAAATCTACAATAGCCAATTTGGTGGAGTTGGAACTTCACAAGTTAAATATAATTACTTATACATTAGATGGTGATAATATTAGGCATGGCATTAACAAAGATTTAACTTTTTCAGAAAACGACAGAAAAGAAAACATAAGGAGAATTGCTGAAGTATCTAAGTTATTTGTAGATGCTGGTGTTGTTACTTTTGCAGCATTTGTTTCTCCTTATTTAAAGGATAGAGAAAATATAAAAGATATTGTTGGTGTCCAAAACTTTGTTGAGGTTTATGTGAATACCTCAATTGAAGAATGTGAAAGAAGAGATGTAAAAGGTTTGTATAAGAAGGCTAGGGCTGGAGAAATTAAAAATATGACAGGAATTGATGCTCCATACGAACCCCCAATACATCCAGATATAGAAATTGTAACAGAAAAAATGACCATAGATGAATCTGTAAAGCAAGTTGTAGAATATATTAAAAATAAAATAACTTTAAAAAATGAGTAATTACGTAATCAATCATTTAAGAGAATTAGAATCAGAAGCTATTTTTGTAATTCGAGAAATAGCAGCTCAATTTGAAAATCCTGTGTTACTTTTTTCGGGAGGTAAAGATTCAATTTTATTGACGCATTTAGCTAAAAAAGCATTTTATCCTGCTAAAATCCCTTTCCCATTAATTCACATTGATACAGGTCATAATTTTCCTGAAACCATCGCTTTTCGTGATGATTTAGCGAAAAAACTAGGGGTAAAATTAATCGTTGGCTCGGTGCAAGAATCTATAGATAAAGGGCGCGCAAAAGAGGAAACAGGGGCAGATGCTTCACGTAATGCACTACAAATCGTTTCTTTGTTAGATACTTTAGAAGAACACAAAGTGGATGCGGCTATGGGAGGAGCAAGAAGAGATGAAGAGAAAGCAAGGGCCAAGGAGCGTTTTTTTTCACACCGTGATGAATTCGGACAATGGGATCCTAAAAATCAACGTCCTGAACTATGGAATTTATTTAATGGCCGAAAAAATTATGGAGAGCATTTTAGAGTCTTTCCAATATCAAATTGGACAGAAATGGATGTGTGGGAATACATAAAGTTAGAAAATATTGATTTGCCCTCACTCTATTTCTCTCACCAAAGAGATTGTGTAGTGCGTGATGGTGTGATTTTAGCAAATTCTGAATTTATAAAATTAAAACCAGGGGAAGAAGTGGTGAATTTGACTATTCGCTATAGAACCTGTGGAGACATGCCTATTACAGGAGCAGTGGAATCTGATGCAGATGATCTAACAAAGATAATTGAAGAAATTGCTACAACAAGAACTACAGAACGTGGGGGGAGAGCAGATGATAAACGCGCTGAAACAGCAATGGAAGATCGTAAAAAACAAGGTTACTTTTAAGAAATGAATTAAATTATGGATTATCAAGATATAGAATTGTTACGCTTTACCACTGCAGGTAGCGTAGATGACGGAAAAAGTACCTTAATTGGTCGTTTATTGTATGATAGTAAATCAATATTTCAAGATCAACTAGACGCAGTTGAGGCTTCGAGTAAAAGCAAAGGATTTGATTATGTAGATCTGTCATTATTGACAGACGGTTTGAAATCTGAGCGTGAACAAGGAATTACCATAGATGTAGCTTACCGGTATTTTGCAACACCAAAACGAAAGTTTATTGTTGCAGATACACCAGGGCATATACAATATACCAGAAATATGGTTACAGGGGCATCTACTGCCAATCTAGCCATTATTCTGATTGATGCTCGAAAAGGAATGTTAGAACAAACACACAGACATGCTTTTATTGCTTCTTTACTGCGTATACCTCACGCTATTGTATGTGTAAATAAGATGGATTTGGTGGATTACAGCGAAGAAGTGTACAATAAAATTGTTGCAGACTTTAAGGCTTTTTCTTCAAAATTAGATATTAGCGACATTCAATTCATTCCTATTTCAGCGCTTACTGGAGATAACGTGGTGAATAAATCTGAAAATATGGATTGGTATAAAGGGAGTACTCTAATGTATCATTTAGAAACGGTTCATATTTCCAGTGATTACAATCATATTGATTGTCGTTTTCCAATTCAATCGGTTATTCGTCCGCATACATTAGACAACCAAGATTTTAGAGGTTTTGCAGGTCGAATTGATGGAGGAGTTTTTAAGCCAGGAGACCGGGTAAAAACCTTGCCTTCGGGATTTGTATCTACAATTAAAACCATTGAATTGGACGGAGAGCATATTGCAGAGGCGTTTGCCCCGATGTCCGTTACAATGACCTTAGAAGATGAAATTGATACCAGTCGTGGAGACATGATTGTGCGCGAAAATAATGTTCCAGAAGTGGGACAAGATTTTGAGGTTCTGGTTACTTGGATGAGTAGTACTCCATTACAGGTACGTACAAAGGTAGTGGTTAAACATACCACGAATGAATGTATGGCCATGGTGAAAGAACTAAAATATAAGGTAGATATTAATACATTACATCGTATAGAGGGTATCGATAAAATACAGATGAATGATATTGGCCGTATTTCTTTGCGCACAGCAAAGCCTTTGTTTTATGACGCATATAAAAGAAATCGCCAAACAGGGAGCGTTATTATTATTGATGAACAAACCAATGAAACCATTGGTGCAGGGATGATTATTTAAAGGACTGTTTAAAATATGAGTAATTTAAAAACAGCAATAGAAGCTGCATTACAGGCAGGTAAAGCAATTTTAGAAATTTATCATTCTGGCGTTTTTGATATAGAAATTAAAGGAGATAACTCGCCCTTAACTAAAGCAGATAAAGCTTCGCATAAAGTAATTATGTCTTATTTAACTAAGACAAATGTTCCTGTACTCTCAGAAGAAGGAAGAGTTATTTCTTATGAAGAACGAAAAGAATGGAATCAACTATGGATTTTAGATCCTATAGATGGCACCAAGGAATTTATAAAACGCAATGGAGAATTTACCGTAAACATAGCATTAATAGAAGATCAAAAACCAATCTTGGGAGTAATTTTTATTCCTGCTAAAGGTGAACTTTATTTTTCTACGAAAGAAATGGGTGCCTTTAAAGTGACTGTAGATTTAGAGAATTATGATGTTGATTTAATAATATCAAATGGGAATCAATTACCATTGCAACGAGAAGACAAATCGTTTACCATTGTGGCAAGTAGATCTCATATGTCGCCAGAGACAGAGGCCTATGTGCAAGAAATGCGAGATATTCATGGCGAAGTTCATTTAATTTCTAAGGGCAGTTCTTTAAAACTCTGTATGGTGGCAGAAGGTGTAGCAGATTGCTATCCTCGTTTTGCACCCACGATGGAATGGGATACCGCTGCCGGACAAGCTATTTGTGAGCACGCTGGTTTTGAAGTTATAGACTGGAGTACAAAAAAGACAATGTTATACAATAGGGAGGAGTTGTTGAATAATTGGTTTTTAGTTCAAAAATAGTAGCATTGTTATAAAATGAATTCAATAATTAAAAAAGCATTTGCATCTGTTTTTTCTAAAAATTCAGAGAGGTAAATTGTAAAAAGATTATAATTATAAACCCAATACTTATATTAATAGCGGCGTTGAAGCCTTTATAAGTTGGTATAAAACCTATAATAAATTTAAATAATTGGTTTTTGGAAAAGAAGATAGATATAGAAATTTTAGGTCTTATTAAATATGCAGATCAAAACAAATCAATTAAATAAGAAATACAGTTATATAATTGTTGGTGCTGGAATAATAGGGTTAACAATATTACGTGAGCTCCTAGAAAATGGTAAAAAAGATATATTAGTAATTGAATCTGGGTCTTTATTATCTAGCAATCCTTACCCAAATTTTATGAACGTAACATCTAAAAATCATAAAATAAAAACTACTAGTAATTTTAGTGGCGTTGGTGGTTGTAGTAATGTCTGGGGTACAATATGTGGTTTGTTTGATAAAGAAAAAATTGATAGTTATTATAAAGAAAAAAAATTCCCTATTAATTATGTTGAATATTTATATTATTTGAATGAAGCTAAAAAGTATGGCTATCCATCACCAAACAAATTTCAGGAAAATATTAAAATAAATAAAAATCTAAAGTCTAAAAAATTTATTAAAGTCAAACCAACAATTAATTATTTTCATTTTTCATCAATTTTGGAATCCGAAAATGTTCATTTTTTGCAAAATTCAATTGTAACTAAAATTGTAAAAAAATCAGAAGAAAATAGTATAGAGGTCAAATCTGATAAAATAAATTTTTCAGAAATTATTGGTGATAAATTAATTTTATGTGCAAACACATTACAAAGTATTAAAATACTATTAAATTCAAATTTAAAATTAAATCGATTAGGGAAAGGATTCATGAATCACCCTAAAGGTGTTATTGGAACTTTTAAAAAAAATAGTAAATTATCGAATTTTTTAGAGACAAAATTTAAAAATGAAATAACTTATTTTGGTATTAAACAGATTGATTCGAGTTACAATCATTATTTGAAAATTGAAAACGGTTTCAATACACCTTTTTTAAATTATATCTATAAAACTATTACCAATAATACTAAAAAATATAATGGAAATATATATGGTATAAAGTCAAAAGTATTTGATTTATTAAGGATTTTGTTAAACATAATAAAAAAAATTTTAAACAAAATTTTCAAGAATCGTTTTCATATTGTTGCTTATTTAGAAATGTCAAACTCATCAAAAAACAAGGTCTACATTGATCAATTAAATAATTTAACTGTTGACTATGAAATTTCTGATCATTCAATTTCTGAATTAAAAATATTGATTGATAATTTCCAATCAGATTTTGATATAAAAATTAAAAATATTCCAAAAAAAAATAGTCAACTTAAGAGGTTTGTTTCAATCGACGCTAGTCATCACATGGGTGGAATTGAGTGTGGGGTAGACGCTTCAGTTGATATGAACTTATGTTTACATAATTTTAAAAATATTCATGTTTGTGGGGGTGCTATTTTTCCTTTTAGTGGTGTAGCTAATCCAACATTAACATACGTTTCACTAGCAATTTGGTTGTCAAGAGAAATATTATGACAAAATTCATAATTATTGGCTCTGGAAGAAGAGTTCAGCAAGATGTATTACCAGTTCTGAATTCTATTGGTTTTGATAAAAGTAAAATTCGTATTTATGCAAGTAGAATAAAAACTATTTTCGTTAGAGATACGTTGTATGATGTATTTAATTTTAATGATATAGACGAAATTGTTGATGATTCGATTGTGTATGTGGCAGTTCCTCCATCTGCAATATTTAAAGTTGTTAGCCAAATCATTTTACTGAATGCTAGTGTTAAAATAATTATTGACACTCCAATTAATGACATTTCACTGGTTAATAATTTTAAAAATAATAATATATGGGTTGCAGAGGACGCAGCTTATTTAGGTCATTTTTTAAAGAATACGATCAATTTAAATGTATTTAATGTCATGATCCTATATAAATCTGCTGTAGTTTACCACGGTATTGCTTTTATTGAATCATTGCTTTTAAATTCGTACATAAGTTTTACAGTCTTTGGTTCTCATTTAATGTTTTGCAAAAAAGGTATTGCAATAATTATAGGTAAAAGGGATTATGAGAATGGAGAAATTTGGTTAAATTTTAAAAAATTGATTTTTCCAAATTTAAATTACAGTCAAATAAAATTAGTAGGTGGTCTTACAGATTTTGATAATGTTAGTTATAGGTTTCTTGAATTAAAACGTATAGGATTAGAACAAATGATTCAAACAATTTTACAAAACAAAACCACAGACTTAATAAATTTAACAGTTGCTCACGAGCAATTTTTAAAGTCTCAAAAAATTAACAAGTACTCATTCAAAAAAACACTTAAGTACATTGTTAAATTCTTTGTACCAAATACACTTTTGAACAAATTTTAATTATTTATTATGTGTATAATTAAATCATTATAACTTATGAATTTTAATTTAAAAAACAATATATTAAAAGGAAGTATTTGGTTGATGGGGACAAACATAACTTCTATGTTCGTCAGATTGTTATCTACATCCATTCTTGCAAGGCTTATAGAGCCTGAGGTATTTGGTGTTTTTGCGTTGCTACAATTAATTATTGTATTTCCGATTAATATTATTTCTTCTCATTTATCAAATAATTTGATTTTATTGCAAAATGAAAAGGGCAGTTTAATTAATTCAATTTTCATTGCTTTTTTTTATTCCCTGATATTTGTTTTAGTACTACTTTTTTTATTACCTGAGATATCTACTTTTTTTAATGAACCAAAACTTGAATATTTATTAAAGGAATTTTTATATCTACCCTTGATTCTAATAGCTAACTCTATAATAGATGCTTTTTTTTCAAAGAATCTTCAGTTTAAAAAAATTGCCATTAGAAATTTTTTAGCTCTATTGTTTTCTACGACTGTTACATTGGTGATGTCATTTTATGGTTATGGTATAATCGCACTTATGTATGGATTGGTTTTCTCTGAATTATTAAAATTTTTATTATTAATTATAAATGTTAGATTTGATTCTATTAAGATTGATTTTAAGGTTATTAAACTTCTATATAATAATGCGTTATCAATCACAGGAACTCGTTTATTTTTTCATTCAGTCACTAATCTTGATAAAATTCTAATTTCAACATATTTTAATCTAACAGAGCTTGGGTTTTATACGAAAGCCACACAAATTTCGCAACTACCAATTAACTTAATTGCAAACCCCTTACAAAAAGTAGGCTTTTCTGCATTATCTAAAGTAAAAGATGACAAAGCTTTTTTATTGGTTTCTATGACAAAGACCATCAACATTCTTTTAAAGGTTATATTCCCTATCTCTTTACTGTTGTATGCTTTCTCAGAGTTGATTGTTAATATTATTTTAGGTTCATCGTGGGACAAAAGCATTATTATCCTTAAAATTATGTCTTTTTTAATGTTTTTTAAATTTGTTCTGAAATTATTTACTACACTTTTGGCAGTTTTTGAAAAGTTTAACCTTGTATTATTTGTACAAGTATCAAACACTATTTTAATTTTAATAACTTTCCTAATATTTTTTGATAAAGGTATAAATGGGGTAGCAATTTCTTTGTTGTTATCATCATTTTTGTCATGTATTATTGGTCTCGTAATCTGTATATTTATAATGAAAGGTACTTTTATTGATGTTTTTACTGGGGTAAAAAATACCATCCTTATATCTTTAATATTACTTTTAATTGTAGTCGGTTTAGATTACTATGCAGAAGGCCATCACAAGAACTTTAATTTAATTATACAAACACTTGTTATCACCCCAGTTTTAATTAAAAACATATTTTCAATCAAAAATAAATTATCTAATTAGCGTATGTATATTTCTAAAGTTCTAAAAATAGTCTATAAAATATGGGCATTAAATTTGATGTTTTTTCTTAAAAAAAGTGGATTAAACAATTTTATATCTCCACTTTCACAAATTATTGGATTACGTAATATTACTATTGGAAGTAATCTCAGAATTGCTTCATATTCTAGGATTGAGTCTCCTAATGGTAAAGTATCATTAGGAAATAATAACCAAATTCATAGATTTTCACAGATTATACCTCAAGGAGGAACAATAAAAATTGGTTCATTTTGTTCTATTAATCCTTTCGTTAACATCTATGGTCCTGGCGATGTGACAATAGGATCTTATGTTAGAATTGCAAATTCAGCTTCAATATTTGCGGGTAATCATGTCTACGAAGATTCTTCCAAAATGATTCATGATCAAGGTATGAGATCAAAGGGAATTATTATTGAAGATGATGTTTGGATAGGTACACAGGCGGTTATATGTGACGGTGTAGTCATTGCAAAGGGATGTGTCATTGGAGCAAATTCTGTTGTTACTAAAAGTACCAAACCATATGAGATTTACGTAGGTATTCCTGCAAAATCAATAGGTAAAAGAAGTTAGTTTAAGTTATATAATCCGAGTGTAAAAAGTTTGAAAAAAATAATTAAGATAGCCTTTGGTTCTGTTCCCAAAGATGGCGGAACTTTTACCTTTTATCGTAATATACGACCAGCGCTTGAAAAATACGGTATTATAATGTATTGTGTTGCCGTGGGTAAAGAACAAGCAGAGCTATGGGAGGAAAGCTATGCTGATAAAAACACTGTTTTATTAGCTGCAAATACTTACAATGTAAAAAAGCAGGCACAAGCCTTTGTAAGTTGGTGTGAAGCTGTTAATATAGACATGGTGATGGGCATCAACTCTGAGGCTATTTTAAGTGCGATTCCTCATTTACCAAATCATATTAGAGTGGTTTCAAGATGTGCCAATGCTTTTGATCATGGCTATCGGATCACCTTGTCTGGTAAAGAGCGTTTGCAAGCAATATTCGCTATTACACCCCGTCTTCAAGGGGACTTGATAGAAAAATACGATGCCAATCCTGCTATCATGCATCTTATCCCTAATGGAATTGATCCTAAACCTTTTGAAAAGGCTTCCCAAAACGAAAGAGGACTAGAGGACATTCTTCAACTCGGTTTTCTAGGAAGGTTAGAGCACAATCAAAAAGGGGTGATGCATTTACCAAAATTGGTTGAAAATTTGAGTTTACAAGAAATACCTTTTCATTTAAGTATTGCAGGAAAAGGTGTACATAGAAAAAAATTGGAAAAAGCCTTAGAGCCTTGGATTAATACAGGTCAAATTTCCTTTCTCGGTGCTTTAAATCGAGAACAAGTTCCTGACTTTCTGGCGAAAACAGATATTTACATATTTCCATCTCATTTTGAAGGCTGCCCTAATGCACTTTTAGAAGCTATGATGGCTGGTTGTGTATCTATGGCTTGGACCATAAAAGGAATTACAGACTATGTAATGAAGGAAGGAGCAACAGGATTCTTACACGATGTTGGTGATTGTGAGCATATGGCAAAAAATATAAAAATATTAAATGAGAATCGTAAATTACTTCGAAAAATTAGTAAGTTAGCTACTAAAGACGCGCGCTTACGATTTACACCAGAATTAACTGCAGCAGCTTACGCTAAAGTGTTTAATGAAGTGATGAATCAACCCATATTGGAAATAAAACTGCTAACTTGGAATCAATTCAAATCTGATGTTAATTTCAAACAAAAAGGAGACCCTTGGTTGCCAAGAGCCACAAAGAAAAGAATTAAGAAGTTACTTTCCATATTCAGAAACTAAAAACATGACCATTCATCATATTATTAACGATTACAATCTAGCTTTAGGAGGTGCTCAACGACTTGCTATCGATTTACACAAGGGAGTATTAGATGCTGGCTTGTCATCAAAACTCTTCGGATTGTCAAAGGATCCGAAATATACTATTAAAGGTTCTTTTTCATTGAAATACAAAAGTGCTTATCAATTTATTGTGCTTATCAAATTATGGCGTTATTTTAAGAAAGATGTAAATCAAGGTGATGTCATTCATGTACACTTATTTCCTGCTATTTTTTATGTTTCGGTTTTACAGATTCTTAAGTTGATTCCAAAGTGCAAATTAATTTTAACAGAGCACAATACAACAAATAACAGACGAAATAAATTATGGGGTAAATGGGTAGATTATCTTACCTATAAGTCTTATGATAAAATAATTGCAATCAGTAAAGGAACTGCGGAAGCTTTTTTGAAATGGCAACCTTCTATAGAACATAAGGTACAAATTATAAATAATGGGGCGCATCTCATATTTGACAATTGTATAGTTCGCAAACAAAAGTCAACACCTATCATAATTTCAGTAGGTAGGCTTCATACTCAGAAAAATTACAAAACAGCACTAAATGCTATCTCAAAAATAAAAGAATTAAATTTTGAATACTGGATTGCAGGTGTAGGAGAATTAGAAGAAGAATTAAAGACTTATTTTGTAAATTTGGGTCTACAAAATTCTGTCAAATTCTTAGGTTATGTAAAAGATATACCTTCTTTATTAAAAAAAGCCGATATCTTTCTAATACCCTCTAAATGGGAGGGCTTTGGTTTGGCAGCTGTAGAAGCCATGAATGCTAGTTTGCCTTCTGTTGTTAGTAATGTGTCTGGCTTAGGAGATTTGATAAAAGAAGATGGCGAAGATGCTTTTCTGGTTAGCCCATCTAATGAAAAAATCATCACCCAAAGACTAACACAACTCCTCGAAAACAAGGAACTTCGCCATAAAATGGGTAAAAAAGCATTTGCTCGATCTCTAAATTTTGGGGTAGATACCATGATCAAAGATTATATAAAACTGTACAAAGAAGTTTATGATGGATAAAAATCACGCTAAAGCGCTAAAGTTTTTGTGCATTACAGTTTTGTTATTATTTGGTGCTCCAAAAATAAATATCAAATTAGGGCCAATACCTTTATACTTTATTGATGTTTTTATTTTAGTAACGATTTATTATGCGAGAAGTTTACCCAAACTCCCTTATAAACTCCCTTATAAGAATCTTGTAAAGTTTATACTTTTTATGATCCTTTTAAATGAACTTCTAAACGGACTGCGTATTGGAACCTTACTTCAACCCATTTATTTAATGTTTCGAATGAGTTTGGCTGTAAGTTTATTTTTTACTGTTTCAAGAATTATACGTAAACCAGAGCATTTAACCAAAATATTAAAATATGGTTTAATTGGAGCTTTTATTACAACAACACTTCTCATTACTTCATCACTTCCAATGACAAGGGGCTTTAGTACTATAATTCTATCAAACCCTATATTAACCCCAAATGCGGTATCACTTTCAACTAATATTCTAGAGGCTGGAGATTCAGGGATTAGAGGTTCTTCTCTTATTGGGGTTTCTATTTTATCGGGTGCTTTTTTGAATGTAGTTTGGCCGTTACTATTCTTACTTTTTACTTTTTACAAACCCAAAGGAATTTTGAAATATATTCTTATCATTACGATAGCTTTGGTTCCTGTTGGTGTGATTATGACCTATTCAAGGGGATCCATATTAGCTCTAGTTTTAGTTTTGATAAGCGTTGTTTTCTTTCAAAAAGGAAAATATAGATCCATAGTTCTTGTGTTATTAATTGGTGGGTATATAAGTTTTAGTTTTATTGGTTTTGATTCTAAATATTTTTTCTTTGATCGATTACTAAGAAGAACCGATGCGGCATTAAATAACCCTTATGTTAATGAAAGAGAGTCAGAACGAATAAATGCTTATATTCAACCATTTGGTCATCTATTAAATAATCCCATTTATATCTACGTAGGTGAGGGTTTTGCAAGAGAAAAAGTTGCTAATACAGAAGTATTTGAAGGAAATAATCAAAGGGGTGATCGGGCAGACCATGCGGTATTTGCCAAGGCCTATTATGCTTATGGAATGATAACCAGCTTGATGTTAGTTTTACTGTACCTTTTTTTGATGAATTATACATTTAAATTTGTTAGAAAAACTCCTAATAATAATTTATTTTTTTCGAAACTAACGCGTCTTTTACTTGTTGTATTGTTAGGTTTTTCGTCTTGGTTTACTTTTGGGCACGCAGCGGTATCTTTCCCAAGAGGGAGCATGTTAATGTTTTTTGTTTTTGGATTGGTTGTTTCACAAAAAAATATTTTCATGTATGAACATCAACAAAATTATTTAGATCCTAAAAAAAACAAAGTATAACTATGAAAACTGTTGTTATTTTATTATCGGACAAACGTTCGGGTTCTACGATGTTTCAAGATGCTTTATGCACACACCCAAAAGTTCAAACCGTAGAGTATTCACCCCATACGTATTTAGAAACTCACCATTGGTTAAAGGCGGCGGTATTACTGAATAATCACCCTTCTCTTTTTAGTAAAGGTAAAACTTATAAAAACTACGGTTCTCGCAAAAATGCCAGAATTTATCTAGAAAGCGAACTGAAAGGAAATTTACTAGATTACGAAATTCCAAAAGACGATAAACAATTGGTATTTGAAGGTTGGGAGGCTTTGTGTGACCGGTTTGCACAACCTGTATTTTTTGAAAAATCACCCCAACATCTGGCGCATTGGGCTGCTTTATCATTGATGTTAGAATGGGCACAGCAAACTAAGAAATATAAGGTAAAAATTATAGGTTTGGTGCGTAATCCTTTGGCGGTGCAATATTCTGCTTTTAAATTATTTAGAACCCTACCAAACAAAAGACAATACGATTGGTTACATATTCATAAAAATTTGCTTGCTTTCAAAAGTTTGTTACAAGAAGAGCAGTTTCAATTGATTCGATATGAAGACATTGTAGATGATACCGACACAACATTAAAATCAATTTGTGATTTTATTGGCATAAAGTACGATGCTTCAATGGCTCTTAAAATTCATGGAAACTCAAAAACCAAATGGAATAATGATCCTTATTTTACCTTAAACTTAGATTCTGCAGTTACTCAAATAGCTCATAGATTTGGCTATATAGATAATGTCCTTGATAATAATAATACTAATAAAATTAGCACCTGGGAATTGTTTGTTTGGAATATTGATACAATGTTTATTAAATTAAAAAACAGAATCTTAAATAGATATGTAATTCCAATATTATTAAAATTTAAATTAAAAAAATGAAAAGAGCATGTTTAAAATTTTATCAACTAAAGTAATGATGAATATAGAACAGCATGTGACTTTTAAAAAAATAAATACAAACATGATTAAAACCATAAAGTATTTTGATTTCATCTTATAAATTATTTAATGAACAAAAAATCGACATTAGCCGTTGTTGCAATCTCGTACAATGAAGAAGTAGATATTCCCGGATTTTTGGAGCATCTTATAGAATGGGTAGACGAAATTGTTATCGTAGATTCTGGCTCAACGGATTGCACTTTAGAAATAATTAATAAGTCAACTTTTGATATTAAGCTAGTAAAAACAACTCTTGAAAAAGCTGGAGGTTATGCAGCACTCAGAAATCTAGGAGTTGAGGGATGTAATTCTGATTGGGTCATTAACATGGATATCGATGAACGAATTACCGAAAATTTGAAAGCTGAAATTTTAATATCAATTAACAAAGATAAGTACAACGCATTTAGGTACAGACGCCTCAATTACTTTTTACACAGACCTATGAAAGCAGGAGGATGGAATTCTTGGAATAATCCACAATTGGCAAGAAAAGGTGCTCATTACTATGAAGGTAATTTGCATGAAAAATGTATTGTCCAAGGTGGTGATAGTAAGATAGGACAACTAAAGAATTACATGTGGCATCTTAATGATGAAAGTTATCTAGAGCGAATGGATAAAAGTTTTAGGTATTGCCAATTAGAGTCAGATAAACTTGTAGAAAAAAAAATATATGTTAAAGGTTATCAACTCCTTTTGTATCCAATTTTAGAATTTTTTAAAAAATACATTTACAAGAAAGGTTTCATAGATGGGATTCCAGGTTTAATTGCGGCTATTCATTCCGCAAATGCAGTTTTCAGAGCTTTAGCGCTAACCTGGGATGTGCAAAACAAAATTCATAGAAAAGAACTTGAAAAGAAATTCCAAAAAAAATAAATGAATATTCTATTTCACAGACCAACGCCATGGTCAAATAATATTAATTGCAGTACTAAAACGTATAGTAAATTATTTGCTAAATCTGGACATTGTGTAACATATCTACAAACAAGTATCAATTTATTACATTGGATTACTAGAAAAGGTTATTATAAAACCTGGAAAGAGGGCTCAAGATTTTCAGAAAATATTTGGGTTGCCTGTGCACTTAGTTTATTACCTTACTATGATAAATCAACTCTATTTTCAAAAAAAATAATTAGATTCAGTTATAAGTTTTGTTTTCCTTCAATTCGAAGATTAGTTCTTAAATCTGGTTTTGGAGAGCCTGATATTATTTGGACTACAGTACCGGGTAGTTCTGTTCTTAAAGAGATATTTCCAAATTCGCAACTCATTTTTCATTGCATTGATAATTATGCTGCTTATAGGGGTAACCAAGTTACGAAAATCGAAGCACAAGATTATAAGAAATCAGATCACATATTTGTTATTGGCGAGGTACTTAAGAAGCATGTTTTATCTCTTAACACTAATGAAGAAAAAATAACGAATCTAGGACAAGGCGTAAATATTGACCTCTATCAAAAAGATTACAAAATACCAGAAGATATAAAAAATATTGCTGGACCTATTGCAATATGGGTAGGTGTTTTAGAAAAGTTTGATACAACTTATCTAGAGATAATTGCTAAAACTATGAAAAAAAGAGGAGGCTCGGTAGTTTTATTAGGACCAATTACAAAGTCATTTACAAATTTGTTTACCAATTTTAATAATGTTTTCTTTCTTGGTTCAAAATCATCTAAGGAAGTCCCAAAGTACTTGCTACATTGCGATATAGGATTGATGCCCTACAATCGCACAAATCAAGAAATATACAAAGGCCAACACCCCTTAAAATTATACGAATATGCTGCGGCCAAACTCCCTATTATATCTACCTGGAATGATGAATATGAAACACTAAAACCTCCCGTTTTGTTAGTAAACCAAGAAAAAGACATTGAAAAAGCAATTTATGAAGCATTAGATAATGCTAATTTTTGGAAAGAAAAAGTATTTGATTTTGCTATAAATAATACATGGGAGAATTGTAAAAATAAAGCAGAAAAAATAATTTTTAGATTAACAAATAAAACTATTCTCTAAACATAATAATGCTATTTAATTCTCTAGACTTCGCCATTTTTCTTCCAATAGTTTTTATACTGTATTGGTTTGTTACGCAGAAGCATCTAAAACTTCAGAATGCCTTAATCGTTGTAGCAAGTTATGTCTTCTACGGATGGTGGGATTGGAGGTTTCTGTCTTTAATTCTATTTAGTACAGTTGTAGATTATTTAATTGGACAAAGATTAAGAACTGAGGACAAGCAATCAAAGAGAAAAATATTATTATGGATTAGTATTACTGTTAACCTTGGATTTTTAGGATTCTTTAAATACTACAACTTTTTTCTAGAAAATTTTGTAGATGCCTTTAGTTTGTTTGGAATGCAAATTAACGCGAATAGTCTTAATATTATTCTTCCAGTAGGCATTAGCTTTTATACCTTCCAAACCTTAAGCTATACTATTGATGTTTACAGAAAGAAATTAGAACCTACACAAGACTTTATCGCATTTTCTGCATTTGTATGTTTCTTTCCACAGCTTGTAGCAGGACCAATTGAAAGAGCTACAAATCTACTACCTCAATTCTATAAAAAAAGAACGTTTAAATACCATAAAGCTGTTGATGGTATGCGCCAGATTTTATGGGGATTATTTAAAAAAGTAGTGATTGCTGATAATTGTGCAGAGTTTGCCAATCAGATATTTAATAATTCAGCCGATATGAATGGAAGTACTTTAGTTCTTGGTGCTGTATTCTTTACCTTTCAGATATACGGTGATTTCTCTGGTTATTCTGACATAGCCATTGGAACATCAAGACTCTTTGGTTTTGACTTAAAACAAAATTTTGCGACACCCTACTTTTCTAGAGATATTGCTGAGTTTTGGAGACGTTGGCATATTTCATTAAGTACGTGGTTTAGGGATTATCTATATATTCCATTGGGAGGAAGTAGAGGAGGTACTTGGATGAAAGTGAGAAACACCTTTGCAATATTTTTAGTCAGTGGATTTTGGCATGGAGCCAATTGGACTTTTATTATTTGGGGAGCATTAAATGCTATTTATTTCTTACCATTGTTATTAACTAAAAACAACAGAAAGAACCTAGGAGTTGTAGCTGAGGGAAAATTATTACCCTCATTTAGAGAGCTGTTTGCTATGCTTACAACATTTGTGTTAACAGTATTTGCTTGGATATTCTTCAGAGCGGAAAGTTTGAGTCATGCTTTTAGTTATATTTCAGGGATATTCTCTGAAAGTATTTTAAATCTCCCTGCTTTTTCAGGTAAAAAAAATGCTTTGATAACTATATGTTTAATAAGTGTTTTTATTTCAGTTGAATGGCTTGGAAGAAAAAATAAGTTCGCTATTGAGAGTGTAAAAGGAAAATCAATATTAATCAGATCATTTATATATTTAATAATTTCTATTATTATTTTGGAGTTTTTATTTAATCTTAGAGAGTCTCAAGAATTTATTTATTTTCAATTTTAATTTCATGAAAAAGTTTATAAAAAAAACTTTAGTTTTTATTTTATTAATTACGTTTTTTAAGATAATATTAATTTTAGCAGTCTTGAGTAATTTACCTGAAATTGGCTATGGATTTTTTCTTGGAGAGAATAATAAAAAAAATAAAATTGTAATAGTTGGCTCATCAAATGTAAGACATAATTACGATTATGACTTGCTAGATAGTACCTTTAATAATCATTCAGTCATTGGTGTAACTTTGAATGAGCCGAGTGGACTATATGCTTTATGGTATAAATTAAAAAGATTAAACTTGACTAAAAATGATATTGTTGTTTTTTCATTACCATACAGTCTTTACAATAAAGATAGATTCTTGCCAATAACAAGTAGAAGTAAGTTTTTATCATTAAATTTAATAAAATCGTGTTTTAATGAGTACAAGAAGGAGACTTTAATGAATTTATTAAACATTAAGTTTTCAAATATTTTAAGCGCATTAACAACAAGAGAATATAAAAACGATTATAAGTATAATCAAAAAGAAACTAAATTTTTTGGATATACAAAAAATAACGATTCTCTCTATAAAAGATGCTACACCAACAAAGAAGATAAGTTTTTTATTAATGATAGTGAAGGTGATTTAAATAGAAAAACAATATTAAAATTTAATTCTCTTTTGAATAAAAAAAACAGCCCTAAATTTTTCTTTCGATTTCCTGTTCTAATGGAAAATCAATTTCAATTAAACACATCTAAAATATTCTTTTTAGAAGAAAATTTAAATTTTATAAATTCATATGAAACTCCTGTATTTAAAAGAAATCTTTTTTATGATCAATGGTATCACTTGAATTTTTGTGGTGCACAACAAAACTCATTAAATTTTATACAAGAAATAAAAACATATATTCCAAATAAAAATAATTTCTAACATTACATTAACTGATTTTTTGGAGCATATTTTTATATTTCAATACTCTCCATATTAAAACTTATTTTAATAAATGATTCATATTGGCTATTTTTCGAATCAATTTGCTTCTACTAGTGGGCATGGGATTGCACGTTATGCAAACCACCTATACAATGCGTTATTGCAGAATAAGGCGGCTTTAAAACTGCATCCTGTATCTGCTTCTACAAATGGTACTAAAGAAGAGTTAAATGCATTAAAACTGCGCACAGGCTTGCAAGTGCTACCTTGGGGAAGAAAAGTGACTCCTTTGGCATGGATATTCTTCAATTTCCCTTTTTTAGAAAATGGCATAACTAACCAAATAGATATTGTTCATGCACTTTCATTGGGATATAAAGTAGCTACATTAAAGCCCTACGTGGTAACCATTCATGATATTGGTCCCTTAACACATCCACAGTATTTCACCAAAAAGGACCAATGGTTTATGAAAGGAAGTTTAAAACAAGCGGTAAAAAAAGCAGCAGCCATGATTTGTGTATCACAAGCCACTGCAGATGCGGTAGAAGACTATGCGTTAGCGAATTATAATACCTCTGTGAAAGAACGCTTACATGTGGTACATGAAGGGGTGGATGCTACTTTTTTTAAAGCTCCTAATGTAGAAGAAATAACAGATTACCACATTGTAAAATCTCTATTAAATACCTCTTTTGTGTTAACTGTAGGGCAAATTAGCCCTCGTAAAAATCTACAAACGGTATTGAGGGCTTTTAATAAATTAAAAGATAAATTGCCCAATCTTCAGCTTATTACCGTTGGTGGCAATGGGTGGGATTATGATAAAGTTAAAGAGCAAGTCAAAGTTCTAGGCTTAGAAAATAGAGTACATTTTCTTGGCTATGTAAGTGATGATCTTCTACGTTTCCTATACCGCAAAGCAGTTGTTTTTGTGTATCCCTCTTTATTTGAAGGGTTTGGGTTAACCGTTCTTGAGGCCATGGCCTCAAGTTGTCCAGTAATCACCTCTAACACCACATCTTTGCCTGAAATTGCCGGTGATGCAGCCATCCTTTTAAACCCTGAAGATGTTGAGAAATTGTCTAATAACATAAGTCTTGTTTGTAATAATAAAAAAATTAGAGAGCAAATGATTACGAAAGGGCTACAAAGAGCCAAAACTTTTACTTGGAAAAGAGCAGCAGACTTAACATTTGATCTATATAAAAATATATCCTTATGAAAAGAATAGCATTAGTAGAAAATTTTGGCTCTGACTTTTATATTTCTAGGCTTAGATTTGCTCTTTTTTTAAAAGAAAATAATTTTGATGTAACCGCAATTATTCCTAATGATGGTTATGTGGATAAAATTAGAGATAAAGGGATAAAAGTTATCTCTTTTCAATCAAATATAAGAGGTTTGAGTTTATCAAATAAAGTTAAATTTGCGTTGGATTTAAAAAAAATCTTTAGCGAAAATAATTTTGATTTAATCCATTTTTACAGATTACAACCTAATATTATTGGAACTTTTATGGCGGGGATTTTCACTAAAGCTAAAATTGTAAATCATGTTACAGGATTGGGTATTGCCTTTTCATCTTCATCATTTAAAAATATTTTATTACAAACTCTTACAAAATGTTTTTATAAATTCAATTATGTGCTATTCAATCCCTACACAATTTATCAAAATAAGTATGATAGCAGAGATTTAGGGATAGAAAAAAGAACTATCTGTATTGAGGGAAGTTCTGTGAATGAAGATAGATATAATTTAGAGCATGCTTCAACAAATAAAAAATATATTTCATCATTAGTTGAAGAATTAGACCTTGATAAAACTGCTAAAACATTTCTTTTTGTGTCAAGACTAATTAAAGAAAAAGGAATTTTAGAGTTAACAGAATCTATTATTAACATAAACCTTAATAACACTAAGGTGAATCTGATAATTGCTGGATGGAGTGATTTACAAAATCCTTCAGCTATAAAAACCAGCTATTTTAAAACATTGTCTGAGAAATATAATTTTATTAAGTTTTTAGGTAAAAGATCTGATGTTAATGATTTAATTGCTTTAAGTGATGTAAGTATTCTTCCTACCTATCTTAGAGAAGGAACCCCAAGGTTTTTATTGGAGTCTATGGCAATGGGAAAACCTATTATAACAACTGAAATGCCAGGGTGCGATCATTTAATATCGAATTCAAAAAATGGAATTATGGTTAAACAAAAAAGTGTAAAGGAGATTGAAGATTCTATAATTGAAATTTTAGGAAAAGATATTATTTCAATGGGACAGGAAAGCTATAACTTCTATAAGAAAAAATTCTCTGAGAAAGTAGTTTATTCTTCAATTGAAAAATTATACAGATCCATTCTTTAAACTTTTATCAAACAAAAATATCATCAGTTTCAAATATTTTTTCTCAAAATCAAAAATTAATAGTAAATTTTTCAAATTTAATTTTAGAATATTTTAAATGATTAATATTAGCATTATAACACAGGAAGATAAATTTTTTATTCCAAAAAATATTAAATTACTTATGGCTCACGATAGGATATGTTTAAAAAGCATTCATGTTATCTCTTCCAAAGGATCACTTGAGAATAAAAAAATATTTTTTTTAAGATCTTTTCTTTTTGCTGGAGCAATCCAATTAGGATTTAAGTATGTTTTTCATAATTTGATGGAAAAATTAGATAAAATTTTTAAGTATAGATTATTCAATGGAGATAAAAGTATACAATCACTAGCAATTTATAATAATATTGATTTTTCATATATAAAAAACCCAAATGATATTGAATTTATAAAATACTTGAATTTAAAAAATTTAGATTTTATTGTTTCTTATTCCGCCCCATCAATTTTTAAAGATATGCTATTAAAAGTTCCAAAATATAATTGTATTAATCTTCATTGTTCTCTTCTTCCTTATTATTCGGGAATAATGCCTAGTTTTTGGGTATTATACTTTAAAGAATTATATACTGGAAGTTCTGTTCATTTAATGGATTCTAAAATTGATAATGGAAATTTAGTGTTGCAGGAGAAAATAAATATAAAGGGGATTAAATCGATATATAAATTAAATTTACTAACAAAAAAAGTTGGTGGAGAATTAATGCTTAATAGTATTTTAGGCATTGTAGATCAAACTATAGTTCTCAAACCAAATAAAGTTGACGAAAGCAAATATTTCACATGGCCAAATAGTAATGAAATCAAGTTTTTTATAAAGAATGGAGGAAAAATATACTAATAAAATAGCAGTATTTTCAATTGATGTCGAGGAATGGTATCATTTAGAGTATTTTAAAAACTCTGAAACAGACAAGAGTAAAAGTGTAATGGATGGTTTACATACATTTATCAAAATTGTTAATAAGCATAATATAAAAGCATCTTTTTTTATCGTTGGGGAACTAATTCAATCTCTAAAAAAAACAATTATAAAATTAGATAAGGAAGGTCATGATATTGGATTACATTCCTATTTTCACAAAAGACCTATTGTTCAAAATATGAATGAATTTATAAAAGATACTGAAGATACAGTTTCAGAAATGAAATTTATTCTTCCAAATAACTCGTTTGGATATAGGTCACCATGTTTTGCTATAGATAGGCAAAGGTTAGATGAAATTATCAAGTTAGGTTTACAATATGACGCTAGTAAAATTACTCAAAAGGAGCATCCTCTATATGTTAATCTAGATTTGGATGGCTTTGAGAAGCAAGAAAGAGATATTTATAAGAAAGATTCTTTTAAGGTTTTTGAAGTTAGTACTATAAAGTTTTTAGGAATAAACATACCGATAGCCGGAGGTGGATATCTTAGAATAATTCCTTGGCCTTTATATATTTGGCTACTGAAAAAGTATTTAAAAAAATCAAATTTTATTAATTTTTTTATTCACCCATTTGAATTAAGTAATGCGAATTTTGATTTGCCTGATAATACTTCACCTTTAACTAAATTTAGATATAATTACAAAAGAAATAAAGTAGAAAAACGTTTAAATAGAATTATAGATTTACTAGAAGAAAATGGTTACAGTTTTAAAACATTTAGTCAGATATAAAATATGAATATATTGATTACAGGAGGTTCTGGTTTAATTGGAAGAAATTTAGTAGCTGAATTATCAAAGAATAACAGTTTAAAAATATTTTTGATATCACTTGACAAAAAAGCAAAAAATAAAAACGCCAATGTTACTAATATTAATCATGATTTATTAAAACCAATTCCTGAAGAAAAAATCCCAAAAAATATAAATATTATTATTCATTTAGCTGCAATAGCTCATAAGTTTGATAATCAAACAAAGACAATTAATTGTTTGATTACTAAAAATATCATTGATGCTTTTACTAATAAAAAAATAAGATTTATTTTTTTCAGTTCTGTTGCTGTGTATGGGGAGGCTAACCGAAAATTTCCAATAGGAGTTTCAGATTTCTGTAAGCCTTATTCAAATTATGGGCTTGGGAAGTTAAAGGATGAGAAAATAATATCTTCGTCTTTTAATGATTTTATTATTTTAAGACTATGTCCAGTTATTGAGGGAGATGATACAGATTTATTAAAAAGAGTGTATTTGCCAAAAACAAAGATTAAGTACAGGTCTTCATATAATAGATCTTATAGTTTTTTAAGTCATGGAACAATTTTTAAATCCGTCATTAACATAATTAATCAAAATGAAATAACAAACAGAATAATAAATTTAAAAGATTCTATTAGTTATAGTGAATCTGATATATTAAATAAATACAATGGTAGAGAAGTTAAAATCCCTTTATTAATTACCATGCCTCTATTTTATATTCTAAATTTATTTTCTTTTTTGCCAAAAATTTACACCATTAATTGTTTATTAACAAAGATGTTAAAATCTAATACCTATGAATAACTTGAACAGAACTTTCAAAAGAATTAATTTTGATAAAGATTTACAATTATCAAAAAGCTTGCTTATATCAAAAATCAAAAATCAAAAAATTCTAGTTATTGGGGGTGCTGGAACAATAGGTTCTAGCTATATCAAACAAATTTTAAAATACAAACCTTCGAAAATAATTGTTGTTGATATTAATGAAAATGCTTTAACTGAATTAACACGAGATCTTAGAAGCTCTAATTTATTAGATTATAAGCCTGAATATATAACGTATCCCGTTAATTTACTGAGTGATACATTTGATAAAATTTTCAATTCTGATACTTGGGAAGTAGTTGCTAATTTTTCGGCTCATAAACATGTCCGTTCAGAAAAAGATAAAATTTCTGTGGAAGCTTTAATTAAAAATAATGTCTTTGGAGCAATCAAGCTTTTAAATTTATGCGAGTCAAATCCATCAAAATATTTTTTTAGTGTTTCTACTGATAAAGCTGCGAACCCGGTTAATATCATGGGAGCTTCTAAAAGCTTAATGGAAAAATTAATTTTATCAAAGAAAAATAATTTTAGAGTATCAACAGCTCGATTTGCCAATGTTGCTTTTTCGAATGGAAGTTTATTAGATGGCTTTATATTTAGGTTAAATAAAAACCAGCCTCTATCTTGTCCGTCAGATATCAAACGCTTTTTTGTAACCCCTGAACAGTCAGGTCAAATATGTTTGTTAGCTACCTTTTTAGGAGAGACTGGAAATATTTTCTTCCCAAAATTAGATTTCCATAAAGATCAGATTTATTTTAAGGATATCGCTTTAGCCTTTTTAAAAGAGAACGGATTTGATCCAGTATTAGTTCAATCGGAAAAAGAAGCGAAAGAATTTGATTTTGATAAGAACCCTAGTAAATATCCGATTTATTTCTTTAAGACAGATACTTCCGGTGAAAAAACGTATGAAGAGTTCTTTACTGAAGAGGAAGATTATGAAATTAAAAAGTACGACTCTTTAGGTTTCATAAATACTCCAAATGTTAAAATATCTTTTGAAGATGTAGAATCTAGTTTTGAAATGGTGTTTAATAACTATAATTCAGAAAAGTCAGATATTGTTGCAGTTATAAAAAAATATGTTCCAGATTTTATGCATATAGAAACTGGTAAACATTTAGATCAAAAAATGTAAATTATGTATAAATTTTTTAAACGTTTATTTGATATTATAGTCAGCCTAATAACGTTAATTATTCTTTTACCTGTTTTTATTCCGATAATAATAATTCTAAGATTTTCTGCTGAAGGAGAAGTTTTTTACTTTCAAGAACGTTATGGAATAAATAATTCAAGATTTCAAATATGGAAGTTCGCAACTATGCTAAAAAACTCCATGAATATGGGTACAGGAAGTATCACACTTCAAAATGATCCAAGGGTTACAAAAATTGGATCTTTTTTAAGAAAGACTAAGATTAATGAACTCCCACAGATTATTAATATTTTAAAGGGTGATATAAGTCTGGTTGGGCCTAGGCCATTAGTTACTAAAACTTTTACGGCTTATAATGAAGAGGTGCAATCTAAAATATACAATGTAAAACCAGGACTTACTGGTATTGGCTCTATTGTCTTTAGAGATGAGGAGTCAATTATCTCAGCTGTTACAGATGAAGACCCACATGAGTTTTATAAACGTATTATAGCTCCTTATAAAGGAGAACTAGAGATGTGGTATCAAGAACATAATTCCTTTATTTTAGATTTGCAATTAATTTTCATGACTGCTTGGGTTATAATATCACCAAATTCTAATCTTTATGAAAAATGGTTTAAAGATTTACCAAAAAGAAATTTTTAATAAATTGAGTACAATAATTATATTAAAAAGGTATTTTTGACAATAAAAATTTATTTAAAGAATGAGATTAAAATATAAAATTTTAAATAAAGTATTTATATTATGTATATTGATACTTCAATCCTGTGTTTCAAAAAAACAGGTTTTGTATATGCAAGATATCAATGCTACAGATGTTAGTAAAGTATTTTCATCTGAAAATTTCTTTCAAGAAAATGATATTTTAAAAATTGATGTTACTTCTCTAGAAATGAAAGCATCCCTACCCTACAATAAAGGTGTTTCCGGAAATACGATGTTGAATTCTCCTGAATTAATGCAACTTAATGGATACTTGGTGTCCAAGAATAAAACCATTAATTTTCCTGTTTTAGGAGAAATTTCTGTTGAAGGAAAAACCACTAAAGATTTAGAAGATGCTCTAAAACAACGATTAGAATCTGAAGGGCATTTAATAAAACCAAATGTTAGTGTTCGATTATTAAACGCAAAAATTACCATTCTAGGAGAAGTAAAAATGCCTGGCACCTACACATTTACTGAAAATAATATCACACTTCTTCAGGCATTAGGCTTAGCTGGAGATTTGACCATTGATGGTAATAGACAAGATATAATTCTAATAAGAGTAGCAGACGGTAAAAGAATTACCACAAAACTAGACTTAACGAGTGCCTCATGGTTAAATAGCTCTTATCAGAACATTCAACCCAATGATGTTATTATAGTCAACCCTAATTCAAAAAAAGTTAGAAGTGCTGGGCTTATAGGAAATATCTCTACTGTGCTAAGTATTGCCTCAATTCTTTTAAGTACTATAATTCTAATACGATAATTGATATGAATGACACCAATGATTTTAATACAGCCTTTGAAGTTGACCGTTTTGATTTAAAAAAAGAGATATCCTATTATCTTTTTTTCTGGCCTTGGTTTTTATTAACCCTTGTTATGGCATTGGCAGCTTCTTACGTTTACCTTCGCTATTCCCCAAACATATATTCGAGTTCTGCACAGGTACAAATTACAAAATCAGATGCCTCCAGCTCATTTTTAACTACTGAGGTAACAAGTTTATTTGGAACGAGAGTTAATGTGGAAAATGACATTTCAGTAATTACTTCTAACCATATTTTAAGTGAAGTTGTTAGACGTTTAGACCTTCAGACCTCAGTTACTGAAGTTGGAAGAGTAAAGTCTAGTTTAAAATTTGGGAAAGAAATCCCCTTTGATATTCACTTCAAGGATTCAATTAAATCTCAACAATGGACATTATCCTTTTTTGATGATAAAACAACAATTTCTAATGGTGTTATAAATTATGAGCTCAATAAAAAAGAATCTATAGATAATGATGATTTCACCCTTACGATAAATGAATCCAACATTTCAAACAATAAAGAATTTATAATAAATAGGTATTCATTTAATTATACAACAGCCGTATTGAAGAAGAGATTAAACGCAAAAGCCCCTTCTGATCGAGGAGAAATTATTGATTTATCAATATCAGGAACTAATAAAAACCGTAATGAAACAGTTCTAAATACCCTAATAAATGTTTTAATCGAGGATAGAATTGCAGATCAACGCCAATTATCTGAAGCTTCAATTGAGTTTATCGATAAACGTTTAAAATCGCTTACCAACACCATAAATTCAATTTCTGAAAAAACTATAGCTTATCAATTAGATAATGGCATTTTTGATACGGAACTTCAAACCTCTAATGCTTTATCAAAAATTGTTGAAGAAAATGAAGCTGCTTTTAAGCTAAAAATTCAATTAGAGATTGCGGCATCACTTTTAGAGCAATTGAAATCTCAAGAAAATTTTGAAATTTTACCTGCTAACATTGGTATTGTTGACCTTAGTATTAACCAATTATTAGATTCTTACAACACTCTTGTCATAGATCGTAACAATTTATTGATAAGTGCCAATGAAAATAGTCCAATAGTCATTCAAATCAACGATCAATTAGATAAACTAAGAAAAGCCAACCTCAAAGGAATAAGTCGTTATATTGAAAACCTTGAGGTGTCCTTGTCTAATTATCAAACAATAAATGATAAAAATAAGAGTCTCATTGCTGGTTTTCCCAAGAAAGGTTATACCATGAGAACTTTAGCTAGAGAATTTAAATTTGCAGAGGACCTGTTGGTGTTTTTATCTCAACGGAAAGAGGAAGCCTCCATAAGTTATGTTTCTGTGCTACCCAATTTAAAAGTGTTAAGTTATGGGATTTCACAAAATAGTCCAGTAGCACCCATTGGTCAAACTATTTATTTAGCAGGTATAACTATTGGAATTCTACTTCCTTTTGGGATTTTGTACTTACTAAAAATATTAGATACTAAAATTAATACCCGAGAAGATTTAGAAAAAGGTTTACCTGGTCTTAGTGTTTTAGGGGAGGTGCCTTTTGATGAAAACTATTCCTCTGAAAATGATGATCGAGGAATTATCGCAGAGTCTACGCGTGTGATTCGATCAAGTATGAGTTTTTTACTCAATCAAAATAAACCTCAAGTGATCATTACGACCTCAACGATAAAAGGAGAAGGAAAATCATTTGTGTCTTATAATATTGCGCAAAGTTATAATGCACTGGGTAAAAAAGTAATTTTGATTGGAGCAGATTTACGAAACCCTCAGGTGCATACCTTGTTAGGTATTGAACGTGGAAATTTAGGGCTTTCTACCTTTTTAAATGATGTGAACTATAATGATTTAGACAAACTAATAGTAAAAGGAAAATCGATTGATGAAATTGATTATTTACTGTCTGGGGCCATTCCTCCAAACCCATCAGAATTATTGATGCGACCTCGTATGAAGGAATTGTTAGAAATTCTAAAATCAAGTTATGATCTTATTATCATTGACACTGCACCTTTATTATTAGTAAGTGATACCACACCATTATTACCTTTATGTGACCTAGTGGTTTATGTGTCTAGAGCTCAATACTCCGATAAGAATATATTCCCTTTTATTAAAGAGATCCATGGCCGTGAAAATATGCCGCCGTTTGGAATGGTGTTGAACGGTCTTATTGCTTCCCCCTCTTCTTCTAGCTATGGTTATGGATATCGTTATAGCTACA
>Ga0209193_1000373_pt1 | contig 30750 bp, 18 predicted proteins | sample COGITO_mtgs_1003_FD_185515 | JGI IMG/M metagenome (GOLD analysis project Ga0209193, IMG submission 185515) | Pelagic marine microbial communities from North Sea - COGITO_mtgs_100330 (SPAdes) (version 2) | ecosystem: Environmental > Aquatic > Marine > Epipelagic ...
GCTTGGCCGATTTGTGCGCCGCTGGTATGGTGATCGCGGCCCTCCCAGGAGCGCCAGACACCGGTGACTTGCCGTGGGCCATTGACAGTGGCAATGGATTCAGCCGGGGCGGTGATGCGTGTGTCCGGGCCGGCGAGCTTTTGTAATTGGCCGATTGCGGTGGAGAGCCCCAGCAGGGCGTTCTGCTGCGCCTCTAGTTTGTCTTTTTGCAGGCTGGCTGTCTTTATCTCCACTTGCGTCAATGTGGTGATCGATAAGAGCAGCAGCAGGACGAATGCCATTAAAGACAGTGCGATGACCAGCGCAAAGCCGCCGTTCGCTTGGCCGTCCCGGCGCGACTTTGCTGCTGTGGTTTTATGATGGAGTGGATGGTTCATTGATAAAGTAATAGAGTATTCGACTCGATTTGCGTGTGAATGGAATCTCGTTGCCCTGTCAAATGCATGGAAAGTCCGACTTTTTGCGGGTGTGTGACAGGCAGGTGGTGGGCCGCATGGAGAGCGGGGCAGGGCAGTTGGGCTGGTTGGTCGTTGAATGCTGTTGTGCCGTTTTATGTAACGTTCATTTAGGATGTGTGTTTTAAATGGACTGTCAAGCGGACTTTTCGTGGAATATTGTGCTTGACGAATCGATGTTTGTAGTAGATAATGCGATGTATGTTACAAGTGACCCTCATTTGTAGCAGAAAACTACCCTTGAGAGATTGGAAGTATAAATGAAGAAAAGTTACCTATATAATATGTGGTCACGGCTGTCCGTGACTTCTGCGGCGCTGCTACTCGGCGCCTCGGCCGCTCAGGCCCAAATAACGGCCGTCGATTTCGGCGGCGATTATAACGACGGCCCTACTAATGCGGATAAAACTTCTCTGGCCTACGAAAACGGCGATTTCGATGGTGAAGCCGACACGGATGATCGTCGTGCTTATATCGAGATTGACTCCCTGTTTGCGTCGATCCCTGACACAAACGGAGTGGGTAATACGACGGTGTTTAACGCTGGGGCTCAGGCCACTCAGATGGACTCGACTGCCGGCACTCCAGGGGTCAGCATCTACCGCTTTAACGGTTCCAATACGGCAGTTGACTATCTTCAGGTGGGAAATAGCGCGACCATCGGGAATGGTGCGACGATCAACGACGACTACCCGCAGTCATTGACCTTCGCGCCGAATGTGGCGAAGGCTAATTTCCTCAATGGAGCTGATGACACTGGTTATACGCTGGCATTCGATGCTGCTGCGGGGTCGGTCACCGCCGAATTTAACGACACGAGTGGTGTCTTTACTGTCCGTGCGCTCGTGAAGAATGGTTCTAGCTGGTATATTTCAGATACGAGTCAAATAGGTGATGGCACTCTCAGTCTTAACGGCGCGACTGATACCTGGTATCCATATGCTCCCGATACGAACATGTATATCAATGCGGGCACTTTGACGGGGGGCGTGCTTGGATCGACCCTCACCGATATTCAAGCTTTGGGACTCGTCGGTCAAGTGGACGCTGCAGCAGGTCAGGACGCAAATAAGCCACGCATACAAGTGACGGCACTGTCGGCGAGCATGGTGCAGACGGCGGTTGTGCTGGCTGTTGAGTTTGGCGGCGATTACAATAACACCAACACCGCTGGTAGTTGGTCGCCTGCGTTGGTTTACGAGAATGGTGATTTCGATGGCGAAGCCGACTTGGATGATCGTCGCGGATACAATCCGATGGATGCCACCATTCTCGGTTATAACGATGACACCCCCCTTGGGACGAACCTCAAATTCAATGTTGGTAATCAGGTCACGTATTTTGACAAGACAGATGCGGATCCGTTGCGGGGCTTCTTCCGCTGGGCCGGTTCAGGCACGACTGCCGATTCGTATCAGGTCGGTAGCGGTGCGACTAATGACGGTGTGGGGCAGATCTTCACCTTTGTGCCGAATCTTTCGAAGGCTGACTTTCTCAATGGCTACGACGATCCGAGTTACGCTCTATCGTTTTCCGATGCGGACTCGATCGTGATCGATACGGTCAAGCAGACCGGGGAAGTGCAGACTGTCCACGCGATCGTTCAGAACGGCAGCGACTGGTATATCTCGGCGACAAGTAAAGTCAGCACGGGTGTCCTAGCCATCAATGGTTTCACTGAAACATGGCACCCCTACTATCCTGACACCAATATGCTCATCCCTGCGCTGACAGGGGGAGTCTTGGGTTCCACACTGACCGACATCCAAGCAGTTGGCATGGTCGGACAGGTCACTGAGCCAGCGGGCCAATCGGGAAGTATCTTCCGCTTCCAGGGCTTGACGGTTCGCATGGATCAGACACTGATTCCGCTCACTTATGGCGGCGTCTTTACGGACACGACTAACACGCTCGCCCTGTGGCATATGGATGCGCTGAATGCGAGTGGTAAGGTGGATGATGATGACAGCGTCGTGACGGGCCGAAATGCCACACTGGGTGTGAGCGCTGGCACGATCTTGGTGGATCCCGCCGTGACACCCGGTCTGGATTATCCGGACCCGGCCAATGCAGATTACGGTAAGTGCATCTACCTGGACGGGGTGGACGATCGCTTACCCATTGCGAATGCAGCTCTGGCAATCGACCCATCGGCTCTGCGTATCGAGTTCTGGGCCAAATCGGATGCTGCGGTAGCCGGCCAGTATATCTTTGATCGTTGGGGCCAGATTCTGGTGTATTCGGATGCGACTGGATTTCAGGTAAGAGTCTATGATGCCTCTGCAGCGATCCAAGACCACTATGCCCGGCCTGCAGGCTTTGATCCCACCGATTGGAACCATCTTGCCATTGAGGTGATCGGAGAAGATTTGGACATCTATGTCAATGGAGAGCTTGTCATCGACAGCGCTACGATTTCGGGTGGAATGAGCACGACAACAGCCAAGACGACCACCTATTTCGGGATGCGTTATAATAATACCGGACATTTTGCAGGCTATCTGGATGAAGTTCGAATCAGCAGTCTGACTCCACCGGCACCAACCCTCCGTGAGTTTGACACACCAGTCGCAGTGGTCGCACCGACCATTGACGGTATTGTATCTCTGGGGGAATGGGGCGATGCGTTCGAGCTTCCAATGGCTTGGCCTGACCTCGGGGTTCTGCCCAACGTTGGCTCATTGTCAGGTGATGCGCTCGAAGCGACGCCGTCCGACATCAGCGCCGTGTTCTCCTTTAAGTGGGATGCGACTAATCTCTATATTCTCGCCGAAGTCACGGACGATATCCTCATCAAACCAGACGCGGCAGGAAGCGCCGGTTATCCTGATGACCACTTCTTGCTTGGCCTGGATCCGGATGTTACCGATGGAGACATCGCTGCTTCCGTATTCCTGACTGAGTTTGGGATCAACACTAATGACGTCGCCGCAGCTTATTACAACGGTAACGCAATTGCCAATCCGGCTCTGAATGACTTTAGCAACCACGAAGTCGAAGGATCCATCGTTGCCGGAGGTTATGTCATCGAACTGGCTCTGAGATGGGCTGACTTAGGTGTCATTAGCCCCGTTGCGACCGATATGATTGGTGTATCGATATTGTTATTCGATAACGACGTCGATGATGGGAATAGAGACATTCTGATGAAGAGCATCGGCGACGTTACCATACCGAGCGAGTATCATCAAGTGACACTCGCCGGGGCGATGAAAACCTTCGAGAACTACATTAGCCAATACGATGTGGGTGTCTTTGATCAACCAACGGATGACCCTGACCTCGACGGCGTGGATAACCACACGGAGTATGCACTCGGTGGTGATCCAAGTGTGAGTGATGCACCGAGCTTCCAGCCTACATCCGAGGCAAATGCCGGGGGTAATGAATTCACTTACATCTACAACCGCCGTATCGGCGCCAGCGCTCTGGGGCTGACTTATACGGTTGAGGTCGAGACTGATTTGGCCAACGCCGACTGGAATACCGGCGGTGTGACTGAAGACGGTGCCGTCGTGATTGACGACGAGTTCGAGGAAGTCACCAACACAGTCAACATGACTGAAGATGAGAAGTTCCTTCGCTTGAATATTAATTAAGCGGAATAGCATGAGTGGGAGGCAGGCATTGTAGGGGGTTGCCTGCCTTTTTCCTCACATTTTAAATAACGAAATAAAATCTAGCCGCCTGTTCCGGACTTGTGGCAGGCGGCTTTTTATTGGAAATTATCCAATCCAGAACACGAATTGATGAGTCGATTGATATACAGAACACTGGCTTTACTGCTGGCCCTGCCGGGAATCTCCATGGCGGCCGATGCAGCTAAAAGCTTTTTTGAATTTACCGAAGCGCCTGCCGCCTCTGCCACCTTGCTTGAGGAGCGTGGTGAGGCCGTGACGGTGCTGCAAGGATTGACGATCGAGGACGGCTTTTATCAGATCAGCGGCCAACAAGTGAGCCGCGTGGATGCCGAGGGCTCAGTGAGCTTGCCGGATCTACCGCAGGCCTTGGACGCTGCCGCGGCAGTGCTGATCGGCGAGCAACTCTACGTCGTTGGCGATCACAGCTTATTGAAGCTGGATGTTGGTGACAGCGCAGCAGACTGGTCTGAGTGCGCGGCGCTGCCGGAGAATACTGGCACGCAAGCGGTTCTGGCCAATCAGCAAGGCACGCTCTATTTAGCGGGTGTCGGTATTGCTGGAACGGATACCTATGCCTATGATGTATCGCAGGATCTATGGACGGCACGGGCCGTAGCGCCACAGGATCTGCGCGGATTTGTTGCCACTGCCTGTGGCAACGATCATATACTGTATTTTAATGGGCAGGTTGCGGATGACGTCATCCTGGCCTACCACCGCACGACCGATACCTGGTTTGCGATGGGGCAGCTGCCCAGTGCGCTGCAAGTCTTGGCTGTCGGCTCCAAGGGCACAGAATTTACGCTCTTTTCGGCGGAGTCCACCGTGAGCGGAGAGGCCTTGTTGCGCCCGACGAAGTACGGTTGGGTCGATCATTCGGTGGTGGCTGTTTTGGTGCTGTTATTGGTGGGCGTCGGCTTGTATTTCTCCAAGAAAGAAAAGTCCAGTGGCGACTACTTTCGCGGCGGCAATCGTATCCCGTGGTGGGCTGCGGGCTTGAGTCTATTTGCCACGGGTGCGAGTGCGATCAGCCTGATGGCGATGCCAGGCAAGGCCTTTGCCGAAAACTGGATCTATTTTTCGGGTGCAATCTTCATTGTGATGATCCAACTGCCGCTCTTGGTCTGGGTCTATATACCCGTGGCGCGACGGCTGAACATTTCGACTGCGAATGAATACCTAGAACGCCGTTTTAGTCTGCCAGTGCGCATGCTTGGATTCGCCTGCTTCTCACTGAACCAAATGTTAGGCCGGATGGCTGCGATACTCTTGCTGCCGGCATTGGCGATTAGCGCTATTTTCGGCCTGCCGATGGAGTATAGCATATTGATCATGGGTGTAGTCACGACCATATTTGTCACGATGGGCGGGCTCGAGGCGGTGATCTGGACGGATGTGCTTCAGGCCGTGATCATGTTAGTCGCCGTGCTGTTGTGCGCGGTCTATGCCCTAATCTCAATGGATATAACGCTTCCGGTCGCGGCAGACCTGCTCTCAAATCTGGACAAATTACAGATGTTTGATTGGCGTATTGATTGGCAGGCGCCGGTCGTCATCGTCATTTTTTTGAACACCTTTGTCTCCGTGTTGGGCATGATCGGCGATCAGAACTTCATCCAACGTGTGCAGTGCACCCATGATGAGAAGGAATCGCGCAAGGCGGTCTATACGCAGCTGGCCGTGGCGGTGCCGATGAATTTTGTGCTGTTTGCTTTGGGCACCTTGTTGTTTCTGTTTTATGTGACCCGTGCCGATACACTCAGCCCTGCGTTGAAAGCGGATGGTGTGTTTCCCTTTTTCGCCGCGCAGAATTTGCCGGCAGGCATGGCCGGGTTTGTGGTGGTCGCCTTATTGGCCGCCACGATCTCCACGGTGTCCAGTGCGATGAACTCGGTGGCGAATTTGGGGGTGGAGGATGTCTATCGGCGCTTTTTTCCGAAGGTGAGCGATCATCAATGCCTGGTGTTCGGGCGGCGCTTGACGCTTGGGCTGGGAATCTTTGGCACGGTGGCGGCTTTGCTGCTGGCCAATACCAGCGGCCTGCAGTCGATTTGGGATCTGTTCTTGATGATCACCGGCGTGGTGCTCGCGCCGATTACCGGTATCTTTGTGCTGGGGATTTTTAGCCGACGGGTCAACACCTTCGGAGTGTGGGCCGGTACCGCCGCGTCCGTGGTGGCGAATTACTACGCGAAATTTCACCTGGATCTGCACGCGATGGTTTATCTGATCGTGGGCGTGTTTACCTGCCTGATCGTCGGATGGTTGGCCAGTTTCTTGGCGCCGCCACCGCCGCAGACCAAGGTGCATGGTCTGACAATTTTTACTTTGAAGGACGCAGAGGGGGAATAAACTTTTATGAAAAAACGAATTAAAATGGCCGTGGTTGGTTTACGGTTTGGCGAGTATGTCGTCGAATGTCAGATCCTTGGGCAACCGGGGATGGATGCGATCGAACTGGTCGGTGTGTTTGATCTGGATGCATCGAAATCAAGCAAGATTGCCCAAAAGCACGCGGTGCGGCAGTATGCATCACTGGACGAAGTTCTGGGGGATCCGCAGGTCGAGGCCGTCGGCCTTTTCACGCCGCCAAACGGGCGCGCGGAATTAATCCGCAAGATCATCCGTGCGGGTAAGCATGTGATGACCACCAAGCCGTTTGAGCAGGATGCGGCGGATGCGCTGGCGGTTTTGGAGGAGGCGCGCGCACTCAACAAAATCGTCCACATTAATTCGCCGGAACCCTTGCCGGATGCGGAGACTGCACAAATTTTAAACTGGCAGGAAGCGTTCCAACTCGGCCAGCCGGTTTCGGTTCGCTGGGAAACCTATACCCGCAACCATGAGCAGGCGGATGGTAGTTGGTATGATGATCCGGCGCAGTGTCCGGTTGCTCCGGTGTTCCGGTTGGGGATCTATGGCATCAACCAGCTGCTGCGTTTGTGTGGCAAGGTCGATGCGGTCAATGTGGCGCATTCCAGATTGTTTACCGGTCGGCCGACTCCGGATAATGGGGAGCTGTCACTGCAGTTTGAAAACGGTGCACTGGGCAGCGTGTTTGCCTCGTTTTGTATTGATGACGGTCAACGCTATGCCAATCACTTGTGCATTCATTTTACACGCGGCACCGTTCGGAGTGAAGTCACTCAAACCTTCGATAATCATGATATGCGTGCCAAAAAACTGAGCCTGCAAGCGCTGGACTCTGAGGGGCGCGTCGTGACTCGATCCGTCAATCTGGAGAGCGAGCAACTGAACGGGAAATATCAGTGGGAAAATTTCCGCGATGCGGTTCGCAGCGGGCAGCCGCTGGCAGGGGAGATCGATCCGGAGTTGATTGCGCACGGCGTACAGGTGATCAATGCCATGTGCGAGGCTGACCAGCAGGGCAGGTTGGTTGTTATTCCCGAGTTACATTCGCGCGAACCGAGCACCGAGCGACCAGTCGCAATGTATCCGCCGATCAAAATAGCCACGTGAATTTAAGCGGCGGAGAAGGATGAAGCTGGTCAGTCAGGGCAAGACTTACCGTGTGCTGTCGACTGTGGATCTGTCTGAAGAATGGGTCATCGAAGCCACCGGACTGCAGGGCGATCCACCTGAGAGTAGCTACTTTTTCAACACCGAACCGAACCAACAATTTTTCAAAATCGAAGTGGAATGAAGCCGATGGGCTGACGCGTTATGAATATTCAAAAAAAACAAGGCTTACTATTATGTGCGGCACTCCTCGGCTGTGCGCTGTCGAGTCAAGCTGAAGTGCTTCCAGCGACGGACCCGATTCAGGAGGTGCTCGATGGCATCGTTTCCCGTCAGGAAGCGGGGCTGCTCAAACAGGTGAACAAGCCTTTTCCTTCCACCGGGCTGTGGCGGACGGTAGATTTTGCACTCGGCGCCTATGGGCTCGATACGTCGACTGCCTTGGCGGATGCGGAATTAATCGCCAGTCAGACCAACGGTCTCTATGATGATGTGATAGCAAATGACAGCTTTCATTGGTATGCTTATCTCCAGGAGCGGATTCTGTTTCTCTATTCGAGCACCAGTGATTTTTATCCGGGGCGCATGAGCACCGATGCGGAGAATGCCTGTCTTGAGATGCTGTGGGATTGGGCTGCGCCGAGTTGCGAGATCGGCCTAGCTTCTCCGGATGGGATTCACTTTTATTGGGGAAGTGAAAATCATCACCTCCAGGCCTGGGTCAGCTTCTGGGGCGCGGCCCACCTGTTTAAAAACCATCCCGACTATCAGAACCGAACCTATGCGGACGGGTCGACCCCGGCGGAAATGGCCGCGGCCTTTGACGACTATTTTAAGGCGTATGTTCGAGACCGGGCGGCAAAGGGGCTTTTTGCAGAGGTGGCCTCGCCGACCTATGCCAAATATTCCCTGAATACCATGTTTAATCTCGCGGACTTTGCCGACGATCCGGAGTTGCAAGAGGGCGCTGCGGCATTGCTGGATATTTATTGGGCCGATTGGGCGGTCGAGCAGCTCGATGGCATTCGTGGCGGCAGTCGGCATCGCAGCTATCCCGGCAACGGCTCGACGCTAAGCGGCGGTGGACCCGGTTCCATGGCCTGGTACCTGTTCGGCTTGGGCGAGGAGCTTGGCACTCCGCATCCGGGGTATATGTGCGCGGTCACCACGCTATGGCGGCCCTCGCGCGCGGTCGTTGGGCTGACTTTGGATACGGAGGATCGCGGAAGCTATGGATACAGCTCCCGTCGACTGGGACTGCGCGACCTGAGCCCGCCGGCACCACCCCCTGATTTGGGCGATTATAGCTATACTCCGCTGGACCCGGATGGCGGCAGTCTGCTCCGCACGACCTGGTGTACGCCGGATTTTGTGATGGGCATGAGCCAGATGGAGGCGCGTTCCTACTCGGATTGGACGCCGGTCAGCAGCCAAAACCGCTGGAACGGGGTAATTTTCGGCGGGCACAGCAGCGCCCGCATCTTTACGCAGCGCCCGGACCCGGAGGCCGGCAGCGTCTATAATGCGGAGTGGGGCGTACAGCATAAAGGCGCCATGATTCTCCAGCGCCTGTCGACGCATGAACATGCGACCGGCCAGGCGGTCTGGTTCGATGCTTCGCTGACCCTCAATGAGATCAGCGGCTGGATTTTTGCGGAAGCCCCGCAGGCCTACGCGGCGGTGCGGGTTCTGGACGGCGGCTGGAGCTGGAATGGGAACTGGGCGGAGCTCATCGACCAATACTCGCCCATTATCATTGAGGTAGGCCGTAAGAGTGACTACTCAAGCTACACCGCTTTCCGGAGCGAGATACTGAGTAACCCGCTGGTGTGGGACGGCACTCGGCTCGATTACACCAGCACGGGATACGCGACTACGCTGACTCTGTTTGCCGATGAAAGTGCACCGCCGCAGGTCGATGGAGTGCCGCTCAATTTCGAGCCGAAACAATGCTACGACGCACCGTATCTGCAGGGTGATTTCGCCGGCGGCCCCGTGATCATTAACTATGGCGACGACCGCACCATCCACGGCGTGGCGCCGTTTGCCGATGATGTCGAAACCCTTTATCATTGGGATTTCGAGACGACAGTTCCGGCGGTGCATGTGGACAGCACCAACCATATTTATGAGATTGCCGATGGGAAATTCGGTGCGGCATATCGCTGTGACCTGCAGGCCGGCGATCAATACATGATGACATCCAGCGCCTGGCCGGCTGACCGTGGCACCTTCCGCTATCAGGGCTGGATCCGCCTGAACCCCGGCGATACCGGCGGATACCTCTTCCATGTCTACGACCAGATCTACCTTAGCGTGAATGCTTCGACCGTGACGTTTTCGATCAACCGCTCCGGTGATGGCAGTGACTCCAGCGCAACCAACCGGATTGAGTTGTCGGCCTCCATCAGCACGGCGAACGACTGGCAATATATCGAGGCGGTTTATGATGGCGAGCGGATCAAACTGGTGACGGAAGAGGAAACCGTATCCGCCCCAGGCATCGGGGTGATTGTGCCGAACAAACGCAATGTCTATATCGGCTCGCGTAAGAACAAAGGGAATTATATCGGCGACATCGATGAGGTGAAGATTTCCGCTTTCATGCAGCTGCCAGTCGTGGTGCCCGCTAGCGCCGAACACTTGCAGCAGTCGGATCCGGATATCGCGACCAATACGATTGCGGATTTTTTCCCGGTGATCGGTGAGAATTGTAAACTGGTGGTCACTGCGAGCTGGGAAAGTGGCACTTCTGGCGTTGCCGGTGTCACCTATGCCGGTGAGTCGTTTAGCGAAGCCATCGCCAGTAGCGGTAGCGGTCGGCAGGGCTCGATCTGGTATCTGGATTTGGATGCGCAGTCGCCGAGCAGCGGCGATGTGGTCGTTACCTTTAATGCGCCGACGGATTCCCGTGTCGGTGTGCTCAGCCTGGAGAATGCGGTTCCGGGCGACCCGATTGAAACGGTTGCCGATACAGGGGTGACCACACTGAGTTTAAGCGCTGCGGCCTATAATTCCTTGTCGGTTGGCGTTTACACCGAGAATAACAACGGTGCATTGAGTTCAGATTTTGCCCAGACACTCTATTCCGGCAACAGTGGTTCCTCGGTCGGTAACGCCGGCTATCAACTCGAGGCAGTTGCGGGCGCGCAGTCGTATAATTGGACTGCGGCCAACGATTCCTCTGTCGCTGTCGCTGCCAATTTTGCTCCGGCCCCGCTCAGTATTAGTATTCCAGAACTGATCGATGATGATGCCGATGGTATGGCGGATGTGTGGGAGCTTGAGCAATTCGGTAATTTGGGAGCGAGTCACCAAAGCAGTAACGCCGATGCTGACGCATGGACCGACCTTGAAGAATTCATTGCCGGCACCGATCCGTGGGATCCGGCGTCGATGTTTAAGATCAGCGCGATGACTGCCGAGTCGGTCGCGTGGCAGGCGGTGCAGGGCAAAACTTACCGTGTGCTGTCGACTGTGGATCTGACTGAAGAATGGGTCATCGAAGCCACTGGACTGCCGGGCGATCCGCCTGAGAGCAGTTTCTTTTTCCCCACCGAACCAGACCAGCAATTTTTCAAAATTGAAGTGGAATGAGGGCACGATGAGCTTGCACGTTATGGAAATTGAGAAACTAGATGAAGAAACATTATAAAAACCTCCAATGCGTCGGACTGATGTTCGCGGCACTGTTCGCAGTGTCGAGTGTGCACGCGGAGACCTTAGCAGAGCAGGCTCAGCAGATGCTGGATTCGACGGTGATCAGTGCGCTCGAGCACCCTTATATCCTCTTTCATAAAAAGGATGTGCCGCAGATTGCCCAGCGTTCCCAGACAGCGCCCTATAAATATATTTGGGAAAATTTGACGGCGCAGCCCCCCGGTAAAACCGATGGCGTGGTGAACGCCTTTATTTACGCCATCACCGGTGATGTTGAGCGCGGCCGTGCGGCGCATCAAACATTGGCCGACTTGTGTGCGTTGCCGAGTTGGGGGGCTAAAGCCAAGTTGGAAGTCTCCGGTAAATGTCGCCCGGCTGGTCTGATCTATGACATGATCTACGATCTGCTCACCCCGGCCGAACGGGACGCGTTTTCGCAAAAGATCGCTCAGGCAGGCATCCTGCGTCTGTATAATGACACCTTTACTTCATGGTGGTCTCAGCGCCGGCAACATAATTACTCCGCCGCGTTTAACTCCGCCTATGGCATTGCCGCGCTGGCGATTCTTAAAGAACAGCCCGAAGCCATCGAATGGATCCATCGGGCCAGCGACCGGACACAATTGTTTCTGCGCTCTCAGGGGCCTGCCGGTGGCTATGGCGAAGGCATCAACTATTGGTGCATGTCGTTGCGCAGTATCTTTCCGTTTATGGACGGGCTGCGCAATGTCTTTGGCCTGGACCTGTACGACACGCCTTACCTGACCGATGCGACCGGGAATTTCGTGTTGTATAGTCTTTCGCCCGATCGCAGAAGCACGCTCAACTTTAACGACGCGGGAATTAACCGCAAATATGATCCGCATGTGATGGTGCGACTGGCATCAGCTTGCGGCTGGTCGCAGATTGCCAAGGTCGTGGAGCAGGATCTCGCTGGAGCAGGGGAGGGCAGTATTGAATTTGACTGGCCGGGCAATGTGCCGCCGGCCTCCGATGGCAAACCGCGTAGCTTCGCCCTCGGCGATATTTATTCGTTCCTGTGGTATGATGCGCAGGCGGCCTCGGAACCTTTGGATACTTTGCCTCGCTCGCGCTTCTTCCCCGGCATCGGCTGGACGGTGATGCGTTCGGGCTGGGATAAAGATGCGCTGCAGTTCGGCATCATCAGTGCGCCGAAATTTTTCGGTAATCATGAAAATGCCGACCGCGGCAGTATCATTCTCAACGCCTATGGCGAACGGTTTATTTGCGATGCGGGTAAACCCTGGACCTATGGCGATCCCATTATCGAACCATGGTATCGGGGCAGTGCCGGCCATAATCTGCTGTTGGTGAATGGCTCCGGCCAAACGACGCGTGATCAGCTCGCCGCGCCGGGGCGTATGAGCCGCTTCGTCTCAACGCCGCACTTTGACTATGTGCGGACGGAAAATGCCGGGCCCTATGATGGTGCGGTGTCACGTTGGGATCGTCATGCAATCTATGCGGTTCCCGAATTTGTGATTCTTTACGATCAAGTCGAATTGCCTGAGGCTGGCACGCTTGGCTTTCGCTATCATTCCCCGGGCTCACGTAAAATTCTGCCAGAAGGCCAAGCCGCTCTCTTGCCCGGTGATAATGCTGCAGCAATTCCGTCCTATGGTTCCGGAAAGCGCTGGGCCGCTGCGCATTACGGTGCGGATTATCAGCAGAGCGACTGGTGGAAGACGGGCCATCCCGCTCCCGAAATGACGGACTGGACAGAGGCGGAAACAGTCAGCGCCGATCTACTCTTGCAGAGCTTTTCACTGTCGCCGTCGACACTCTCAAGTCACGGCGGCTATCAGGACTACCGCATGCCGGCGACCTTCCTGGATCAGACCTATTCGGCGGTTAAGGAAACCTCGATCATTACCATTCTGTATCCGCGTTCTGCCGAGATGAAAGCCAGTCAGCAAGTGCCGGCCATCTCGGACCTCTCCGACGAGGCATCGCTGGCTGTCCAGATCGAGCGTGAGGGCAAGCAACACCTCATCGCTGCTGGCGGAGTCGATGGACGACTCGCAGTTGGAGCACTGTCAGCGGTGGCTGATTTCGCCTCGGTCGCATTGGGGGCGGATGCGCTGCCCACGGCTGCTCTCATGATTGATGGCACGCAACTGAGCTATGGAGATAACTTCGCATTGACGGCCGACAGTCCTCTGCTCGCAGTTGTTTGCTTTGAGCGTGATCAAGTCCGGATTGTTTTGGACAGCTCCGCTGCGAACGGCGCGGATCTACGGATTCAGCTCCCGGAGGCGCCCCAGGGCGTTTCGTTGAATGGCAGTCCGGCCGCGGCCTCACTGACGCCGAAGAATCACCTTGCAGAGTTCCACATACCCTCCGGTCGCACCGAAGTGGTTCTCGAATATCAAAATTAAAATAGAATGAACGGATACAATCGTATGATACATAAGCTACTTTTAGGTGCACTGCTACTGGCCTGCGGGCAGGGGCTCGTTGCCGAGGCGCTGACGACTGAGCAGATTGCGAAAATTCGCGAGGAGACGCAGCAGCGTCGGCTGGAGTTTTTTGCTAAAGAATCCGGCAAGCCGTTGGTTCGTAAGCCGATCAAAAAGGACTGGAATCGGCGCGGTGATTTTACCCGCCACTACGCGCAGTCGATCGTGCTGTTTGCCATGCGGGCTTGTGAATTGAACGAACAACTCGATGAGGCGAATGCCGCCTTGAAGGAGCTATGTCAGTATCATCTCGACCGTCCGCAGACCTTCTTTGAAATTCACAGCTTTCCCGGCGTATGCGACGCACTGGCCCGCCTGTATATTTTCTACGGTCCGCGCGGCAGCAAGGTGACGAATCGCTTATCCACAGAAACGTCTGCGCTATTGGAAAAAACCATGTGGGAGTGGGCCAATGAAAAAGCGGCGATCGAAGATGCCGAACTGGAACAGTCACAAACGTGGTGGATCACCGACTCGGAAAACCATCACGCCCAGCATTTCACCACCTGCTGGGCCTTTGCCCAGATTCTCAGAAACGTGCCAGCGTATAAAGACAAGCCGTTTAAGGACGGACACTTGCCGGTCGAACATTACGAAGCATGGACGACGTACCTGAAAGAATATCTTCGTCAGCGTGCGTGCAAGGGAACCTTTATTGAAATCGATTCAATGTCCTATGCCACCGCCACCCTGAAGAGCATGGTGAACTTCTACGACTTCAGCGATGACCCCGTTTTGAAAAAACGGGCCGGCCAGTTGATGGAACTCTATTGGGCGCTTTGGGCGGAAGAGCAGATCGATGCCGTCACTGGCGGAGCGCAGGCCCGTTCCTACGCCAACGCCGTCGTGCGCGGCGGAGGCTTTCTGCCCCGCGCCGCCTGGTATGTCATCGGCCCCGGGGATCCGGAGTTTGTGCACAGCTCGATGCTCCCGTATGTCACCAGCACTTGGCAGGTGCCGGATATTGTTCTGCAGATTGCTGAATCCCGTCGGGAGCACGCGCCTTACGAAATTCGTCAACGCCGCATGGGCTTGGCAGAAACCGGTTATCATCGGCCTTCCAATTATCGCTTGAAGACAGACTTCGGTGGCATCTTGCGTTACACCTATTGCACGCCGGATTTCATTATGGGCTCCATGATGATCGAGGCGCGCCCGGTGGAGGATTGGACTGCGATCAGTAGTCAGAATCGCTGGTCGGGTGTGATCTTTGCCGGCGATCCGGATGCCCGCGTGTATGCCGCTCCGTATAGTGCCAAGGGGGCATCTATTCTGAATGGCTTTTGGGGGGTGCAATCGAAAGGCACCATGATCTCGCAGCAACTGGTGCGTCGTAAGAACGGTGTTATGATTGCAGGTGAAGGCACTTCCGATGGTTGGCGCGTGTTCTTCTCTAAGGCCGGCTTATCCAATACGGTTCAGAACGGACCATGGACCTTTGCCGAGGCAGCAGACGCCTATGTGGGTGTGTGCGTGGTGAAGGGAGACGTGACTGTTGAACCTGATAAATACGGGCATTGGCTGGTCTGTGAAGACCCGATGACTCCCGTCATCATTGAAGCGGTTCGCAAGTCGGACTATAAAAGCTTCTCCGCCTTTCAGTCCGCCGCAATGGCCAGACCTACCACATTGAAACAAACAGTGCTGAGGTATCAATCATTGGGTGGAGACCAGTTGACGTTCTATGCCGACCAGTCCCGTCTGCCGAAAATCAACGGAACCGTCGTCGATTTGGCCCCGCAAAAGGTCTATGACAGCCCCTTCGTGCAGTCCGACTGGGACAGCGGCGTGGTCACGATCCAGTGTGGTGACGAGCAACGCATTTTAGATTTTAACGAGGAATAGTATGAAAATGAAAGATACTAGACGACGAGCCATTAGCCCTGTTGAACGAATTGAACAGATTCTGCAGGAGATTCATTTACGCATGAATGTGTTAAAGCAGCCGCTGGACGACTGGGAATTCCGCCAGGGCAGGCACCGCGCTCCGGGGAAATACGAGGTGTCTGATCCGTGGGTGGCCTATGAACCTGGCATGCAATGGGGCGGCGAGGATGTGACCGCTTGGTTCCGCAGTCAGATCGCCATTCCTGCCGAGATGGATGGATGCGAGGTACTGCTGCGGATTGCGCCCGGCGGCGAAGGGATTCTGCGGGTGAATCAACAGCCGGCGTTCGGGTTCGATTACAATCATCGCGAATATGTACTCGCTGCTCAGGCGAAGAAGGATGCATCCTTTGCGCTTGATTTGGAATGTTACTTCCGAGATGCCCCGGACGATGCCATTCGCAATGAGGTGCAGTTTTTTCACTGCTTTGAAGAAGCGGAACTGATCGTGAGAGACCGTGAGCTGGAAGGGCTCGGTTTTGATATCAGTGTGGCCTTGGAGCTGAGTGGCGCAACGGAGAGCTCGAATCCGGAACTGTCGGAACGGCTGCTTTACCAGCTGCAACAGGCCACTGCGTTACTGGATTTTCATACCGCGGATGCGGAGCGCTTCAATGAGGGGGTTCTGGCTGCACGCGAGCTGCTGGAACGGAAGCTTTATGACCATGGACACGACCGCCCGGCCGGCGCGCTGGACTTGGTTGGCCATTGCCATATCGATTTGTGCTACATCTGGCCTTATCGCGAAACCGTGCGCAAGAATCTGCGAACCACCCTGATCGCTTCCGAGCTGATGAAGGAATTTCCCGACTACATTTTCTCGCAGAGTCAGGCGAAACTCTATGCCGATTGTCAGCAGTATCATCCGGATGTGTTTGCAAAGGTGAAGGAGCTGGCAGCACAAAAACGGTTTGAACCGGTTGGCGATATGTGGGTCGAACCGGACGGCAATATTCCGTGCGGCGAGGCATTCATTCGACAAATTCTTTATGGGCGCCAGTTCTTTAAAAAAGAGTTTGGCAGTGAGTCATCGGTTTGCTGGATGCCGGACGTCTTCGGCGTGTGCGCTTCCTTGCCGCAGATTTTGGTGCAGAGTGGCTATAAGCTTTTCTACACCAACAAGCAGGCTGTTTGGAATGATACCAACGATTTCCCACATAGCACCTTCTGGTGGGAGGGGCTGGATGGCTCGCGAATCATGTCGCACATCCCTCCAACCCATTTTGTCGGAAAGATGGATCCGCAAGGTCTGATTCAGCAATGGGGCGAACACTCGCAGAAAAATGAATCTCCGCTCGTGATGTATACTTATGGCTTTGGCGACGGCGGCGGCGGACCAACGAAGCAAATGCTCGAAAGCGCCAAACGCTTGAAGCGGATGGATGGGATGCCGAACCTGCGTTTAAGTAGCGTAGAGGAATTTAGTCAGCGGATCGTCGCGAAGTCACAAAATTTACCAGTTTGGTCGGATGAACTCTATCTGGAGATGCATCGTGGGGCACAAACCACTAAAGGTAATTTGAAACGCTTGAATCGTCAGGCCGAATCCGCGCTGCGCAGCTCTGAAGCACTTTGCTCGGTTGCCGCCTTGGCGGGTGAGGGGACGGTGCCATCAGATAAGCTTGAGGCCGCATGGAAGATGCTTCTGGAGTGCCATTTTCACGATGCGGTGACGGGTACCCATTGTACCGAGGCTGGAATCGAAACCGAGCAGAGCTATAGAGACATCCTTCGGCTGACTGGTGAAATGGACCGTGAATCGATGCGCGTACTGATGGAGCCTGACTCCGTGCCCGATCAGCGAACACTGTTCAATTTCTCCGGAACATCGACACAGGGGCACATTATCTGGGAATCTGAAATCCCTGCAACCTTGCGCGTTGATGATCAACCCATGCTGACACAGTCAATGGGCGATGGCCGGCTGATCACCTATGTGGACAATATTCCAGCGTTTGGGCATCAATCCGTAGAGGTGGTCCCGCAGTCAAGCTCGGATGCCACTTCCTTCGTCATGGAAGACAATCGGATCGTATCGCCTCATTATGAAGTTTTATTTAATGAACACGGGCAGATTCAGAGTCTGATGGATCGAGATGAGGATCGGGAGATTTTTGCTGCCCCAGGCAACCAATTTAGGCTCTATGAAGATAAGCCTGGACGTTATGAGGCGTGGGATATTGCCAAAGACTATCAGCAGCATCCGGTGGATGCGGTTCGATTTATGGGAAGCGAACCCGGGCAGGACGGGGAGTTGATGTCCAGCCGAATTTTTCACTGGGCAATCGGTGAAAAATCTAAAATTACGCAGGAAATTATTTTGTATGCGCGCTCGCGCCGCATCGATTTTCAGACGGAAATTGACTGGCAGGAAGAGCGCAAAATGCTTCGCGTTGATTTCCCGCTGGCCTTGCGCGCACAGCGTGCCACCTATGAAATTGCATTCGGTGCCATTCAGCGCTCTGCGTGCCCGACCAATTCATACGAGCTCGCCAAATTTGAGGTTCCCTTCCATCGCTGGATGGATCTGAGCGAACATGGCTATGGCGTCGCCGTTTTGAATAACGGCAAATATGGCGGATGCGTGCGCGACGGCGTGGCCTCGCTGTCCTTGCTGAAAGCACCACGCTACCCAGATCCGCAAAGTGATATCGGAGTTCACCAGTTTACCTATTCACTGCTACCGCACGTTGATGACTGGCAGTCTTCCGGCGTTTTTCAGGAAGCAGTTTTGCTCAACACCCCGCTTCGGTTGAGCGAGGGTAAAGCCAAAGAATCGTGTCTGAATTACGTCGATGTTTCGGCTGATGGCGTTTCAATCGAATCATTCAAAAAGGCAGAAGATGGGGAGGGCTGGATTCTGCGATTGGTGGACTATTTCGGACAGCAACGCCGGGTTTCTGTAAGCCTTCCGTTTGCTCTGCAATCAGTGGAAAGCTGCACGGTGATGGAAGCCCCGAGCGATATCCCGATCGTTTCTGAAGCGTCTGGGTTTTCATTTGCCGTCCGTCCGTTTGGAATTCATTCCTTCCGACTGGAATTCTGATACAGGATTTAAAATATGATGACACTCAGAGAAAACAATAAGGGAAGTTATATGAAAAGACTTCCATACTTCATAGCGGTTGGGCTCGGTCTGATCTCACTGGTTCCCGTTGGACCTTCTGCATTCGCCGCGGATGCCAATAGGCCCAATATCGTCTGGATGTTTGCCGACGATCACGCCTACCAGGCCATCGGGGCATATGGTGGACGATTGGAAAAAGAGAACCTCACACCCAACATCGACCGCATTGCCAGAGATGGCATGCTCTTTGAGCGGGCTTACGTCGCCAACTCGATCTGTGCTCCGAGCCGCGCAACGCTCCTGACGGGCAAGCATAGTCACCTGAATGGTAAGTACGACAACAGGGACGACTTCAACCACGACCAGCAGCAATTTCAGAAGATTCTTCAAGACGCTGGCTACCAGACGGCAATGATCGGCAAGATTCACCTGGATGGAAAAATGCAGGGGTTCGACTACTGGGAGGTACTGCCGGGGCAAGGGGTATACAATAACCCAATCTTCATCACAGAAGAGGGGAAGACCCAGTATCAAGGCCATTCCACGGATATCGTTACGGACCGGGCACTCAACTGGCTGAAGCATGGCAAGGACGACTCAAAACCGTTTATGCTCATGGTTCATTATAAAGCACCGCACAGAGAATGGAATCCCGCGCCACGTTTTGAGGAAGCGTTCAAGAACAGGACATTCCCTGAGCCCGAAACCCTTTTCGATGACTACAGCGGCCGTGGCACCGCAGCGCAGCAGCAGGAGATGTCGATCCGGGAAACTCTGCGTATGATCGAGGACGTCAAATCGGATCGTCCAGATCGCGCGGCCTATCTAGAAAAATACAAGCCGCAAGGCGATGACTTAGTCCGCTGGAAATATCAGGCATACATGCAGGACTACCTTGCCTGTATTGCCGGAGTGGATGAAAATGTCGGGCGGATTCTGAAGTACCTCAAAGAGAATCATCTCGATCAGAATACGGTGGTGATGTATTCAGCCGATCAGGGTTTTTACCTCGGCGAGCACGGCTGGTTTGACAAGCGCTTCATGTATGAAGAGTCATTCCGAACACCACTTCTTGCGCGCTGGCCTGGTGAAATCAGTGCGGGTTCACGCAATCATGACCTGGTGCAGAACATCGACTTCGCAGAAACCTTTCTGGATCTTGCCGGAGCCCCCATTCCAGCTGATATGCAGGGCAAGAGCCTTGTTCCCCTGATGCGGGGCAAGACGCCGAAAGACTGGCGAAAGTCCCTCTATTACCATTACTATGAATATCCTGCTATCCATTCGGTTCGGAGGCACGAGGGGGTCGTAAACAAACAATATAAGCTGATTCGCTTCTACGGTCCAGACGTTCCGAACGGCGAAGAATGGGAACTCTATGATCGCGAGAGCGATCCACACGAGATGAAGAGCATCTACAACAGCCCCGAGCAGATGCATCGCATCGCGGAAATGAAGAGGGAACTGCAAAGACTACGGACGTTCTATAAAGTCCCTGCAGAGCAACAATAACAAGCCTCGGGTCGTGAAATAACCAGTCTGTTCTAGTCGGGGAAATGTATTGTCCAACGAGCGTTTGTTTGAAGGCAGTTGAAAATGAGATTAGCTAAAAAATGTAATGATAAATAAAAAAAATGATGAATTGGTATCAGTTCTATTAGTCGGCGGTTTCGGCCATGCGGTTTGTGTATTTGATGAATGGCTGCAGGAACATGCAGCCGTCCGTCTGGTGGGCGCGGTGCAAACACTGCCTGATGAGTCCTTGGATGGCTTTTTGGCGCATCCGTGGTCCGCGCAGTTCACGCCGACGATTTATCAGGACATTGACGAGGTCTTGCGCATCGAGCAACCGGACATCGTGGTGATCAGCACCCGTCCGGATTTAAACCCGGATCTGATTGAGAAGAGTCTGCGGGCCGGCAGCCATGTGATTGCGGAAAAGCCGATTGCGGTGGATGAAGCCGGTTTGCTCCGCTTGCACCAGGTCGTAAAGGATACTGGGAAATTCATTCTTCCGATGCTTGGCATGTCCGACTCGCTCGCCTTTGTTGAAGCACGTGAACTGATGGAGCAGGGGGTGATCGGTGAACCGCTGCTGGTGAATGCCCGCAAGTCGTATCAATGGGGCACGCGTGCTGAATGGTTTAAGCAGCGTGAGACCTATGGTGGTATCTGGGGCTGGGTCGGTATTAGCGCTTTTAGAATGGCCGAATATATCCTGGGGCGTCATGCAGTTAAGGTGGTCGCTGCTCAGGAGCGCAACGGCGCTCATCCCGAGTATGCGCCTGGCTGCCCGGACTGTTTGACAGGGCTCTTCCTGTTGGAGGGCGATGTGCAGATGACAGTGAGTGTCGATCTCTTGCGCCCCGACGGGCAGCCTGATTGGGCGGACGACTGGATCCGCATTGTCGGCACTGAAGGGTGTCTCGAAGCCAACCCCGCTCTAGGCACAATTCGTTTGATCCGCAAGGGGCAGGATGAAGAACTGCGCAAGGTGACTGCGGTGGCACCGCCACTCTACACCCCATTTTTGAGCGCCGTAACCGAGGGGGCAGACTTCTCGGAGCTGACGACACAGGGCTTCCAATTGACCGATAGTGCACTTTCAGCCAGTCGTGCATCGAACGAAGGTCACTACGGTCTTGAAGTGAATCCGAAGCGCTGGGCACTGCCGTTGCCGGAAACAAAGCAGGCTTGCGATCAATCCCGCTCAGCGCAAACGGTCAAAGGCTTTACCTTGATTGAATTGCTGACGGTGATCGCGATAATTGCGGTCTTGGCGGGTGTCTTATTGCCGGCGATTTCCAGGGTGCGTGCGTCTGCCACTAAAGCTGAGTGTGTGGCACGATTGCGTGCATTGGGCACGGCCGCGCATCTTTTTGCGACCGAGCACAAAAACCAATTCCCGACCAATGGTAAGTATAATTCATTTTCGAATTTGCCGGATGAAGACAACAAGGAGTATGGTCGAGCCTTCACGCTGCTCAAGCCGTTCCTGGATCGTGACAACACGAGCACGGGCGACCTGCGCAACACGAATTTATTCAACTGCCCAGTGCATGATGGTATCGAAGGCTTCGGTCAGGCGCATCACTATAGCTATAGTATTATGGTCGGTATGCGTAATGCAGATGGCTCAGGATTCAATAATCAAATACCAGTGCCGCTGCGACTGGCTGCTGCGACACATCCCGATTCGACGCCGTATCAATGGTGTGTTTCGGGGCAAGGCGGTGGGGTTGGCTATTTGCCGACGCCTGAAGCGGAAGGCTATGGCTGGCAGGGTCCAACCGCCGGCGGCGGCTTAGCACCGAATCATGGCTCGAATTGCATGGTGCTCTATCTGAGTGGACGCGTCGCGCCTTTGGATCTCTCGAACGATAATAACGAGATCTATCGTGATGGTTTGCCAACCAGCGTATGGGCGAAGGACTCCATGTTTGATCCGACTAAGTAGTGCTTTCAGCTCAATGGGTTGAAAATGGTTCAGAATAATGAAAGGAAGCAAAATGATGCAAAATAAACGCTTGTTCGGCTATCTATCACTGGTCTGCCTGCTGCTGTCACCTGTTTCTGCAAAAGAGATTCGAGTGAGTTCAGCCAGCCTGCGACCGGTGGGCCTTCTTGATGGCTCACATGCCCATAGCCGCCGCCGGGTAGCACGAGCATGCAGGCGAAGTTTTTTCCATCTTCTAAAAAGGAAGGGTAGAGGCGTGCTTTCGAGAGCACGGGATTACTCGGGTGTAAGAGCTGTGAAGGTTCGTTAAACATTGTAGTCTTCAGTTGGGGGGCGCAGTGCTTAGCGCACGGGTCCTTGAATGGCTGCTGGGTCGAGCAGCATGAGTGCAATGGAGATGCAGTAGAGCACTAGACCGATGCAAAGAATGATGCCGCCGGTTTTGTAGGCGGTAGTCTTTTGGTTGCGGCGATGCAGGGTTTCTTGCAGTGCATTTTCAGGGTTTTGGTCGAGGAAGACCGTGACCCAGCGCACGCGCATGACGCGCAGAAAGACCCAGATGGCACTACTCAACGAAACGAACAAACCAGCAACGAGAAAGAGTTGTGCCAGCGTGCTGCTGCCCGCGATGAGGCGACCTGAAAAGCCTGTGACCGTGACGACCATCCCTGCGAGGCTGAGCAATACCTGCGCACGAGTGTAGATCGTGTTGAGGTGCCGTTCGGCTATTTCGAGTGCGGCCTTCAAGTTGCCTTCGCAGAGTTGAAGGATGGCTTTGGCTTCGCTTTCGGTATTCATGGATTTACGTGGTTAATCGATAAAACGCCGTCGCTCCAGATGGATGCGACGGCGTGTAAGATACAACGATTCCTTGCGTTTACAAGCGTGGCATCGTCAGGCCGCCGTCGACCATGATGACTTGCCCAGTCGAGTAGGGGAAGTCACCAGTTGCCAGCGAGCCGACTGCTTTGCCGATATCATCGGGGAAGCCCCAGCGTTTCGTGACGCAGAGACCATCCTCGATGAGGGCATCATACTTGCCAGTCACACCGCTGGTCATATCTGTCATGATCACGCCAGGGCGGATCTCGTAAACCGGAATGCCATACTCGCCGAGTCGTGCAGCGAACAGCTGACTCATCATCGCGATGCCAGCTTTGGAGACGCAGTATTCACCGCGGTTGACGGAGACGACGGTTGCCGAGATAGATCCGACGTTGATGATGGCATAGAAGCCGTTGTCGATATCGGCAGTCTTTTGTTTGATCATCCAGTTGGCGGCAGCCTGCGAGAGGAAGTAAGGCCCCTTGACGTTGGTTCCGACTACGTAATCGAAGCTTTCTTCGGATGCTTCGAGGATGTCCTTGCGCTCTTTTGGAGCGACGCCGGCATTGTTGACCAGCACGTTGAGCTTGCCGAAGTGATCTTTGATCTTGGCCAGCATCGCAGCACGCGCATCAGCAGAACCGATGTCGCCTTGGCAATAGAGCACATCCGCGCCGAGTGCTTTTAAGGCTTCGATCGGTTCGCTTAATGCGGATTCGTCGCGCATGCCGTTGATGGCAACGTTGAATCCGAGTTTGGCGAGTTGTGACGCACAGCCGAAGCCGATGCCACGTGAGCCGCCTGTTACGAAGGCGACCGGTTTTTGTTTTGTTTCACTCATAGATTGTGTGATTGAGAGGTGGTGAACGTCGAACGCTGAACATTGAACGTTCAACTTTGAATCATCAGTCAGGCGGCGGAGCCGCAGAGAGAATTATTCAAAGTTCAGTGTTGGACGTTCAATGTTCGATGTTCCAGCGAAGCGCCTACGCCTTGAGCTCAGGCAGGTCGAGCCACTTGCGCTCGTCGGAGCTTTGGATGCCGAGTTCTGCGAGCTGCACGCCCTTGGCACCTTCGAGTAGGTTCCAGCGGAATGGTTCGTCGAGCACGACATGTCTCAGGAAGAGTTCCCATTGAATCTTGAATGCGTTGTCGTATTCCTCTTGTTCAGGCACTTTTTGCCAGCTGTCCATGAAGTCGATCGGCTGTTTGACATCCGGATTCCAGATCGGGCGTGGAGTATTGCCGTAGTGCTGTGTCCACACATCGCGCAGGCCAACGATAGCCGAGCCCTTGGTGCCGTCGACTTGCATGGTGAGTAGGTCGTCACGACGCACGCGCACATTCCAAGATGAGTTGAAGTGACAAACCACACCATTTTCGAGTTCGAAAGTGGAGTAGGCAGAGTCATCGGCGGTGCACTTGTAAGGCTTACCTTCTTCGTCGATACGCTCAGGGATGTGAGTGGCCGCGAGGCAGGACACGCTCTTGACTTTGCCGAAGAGATTGTCGATCACGTAGCGCCAGTGGCACAACATATCAACGATCATGCCGCCGCCGTCTTCTTTACGGTAGTTCCATGAAGGGCGTTGTGCTGGGATGGTGTGACCTTCGAATACCCAGTAGCCGAACTCGCCGCGCACAGAGAGGATTTCACCAAAGAAATCATTCTCAACCAAGCGTTGGAATTTCTGCATGCCAGGCAACCAAAGCTTGTCCTGCACCACACCGTTTTTCACACCGGCATCGCGACAGATCTTATAGAGTTCGTAAGCGTCCTCAGTCTTGATTGCAGTTGGTTTTTCGCAATACACGTGCTTGCCAGCCGCTGCAGCAGCTTTCACGGCCGCGAAGCGGCGAAGTGTGGTCTGCGCGTCGAAGTAGATCGGATACGCCGGGTCCGTCATGACGCTGTCGAGATCCGTGGTGTATTTTTCAACGCTGGTCTGTGCGATCAGTGCCTTGAGTTTGGTTTCATTGCGGCCGACAAGAATCGGGTCCGGCATGATGCACTCGGTCGGGCTGATCTTAACGCCGCCTTGTTTGATGATTGCGTCGATGGAACGAAGCAGATGCTGGTTAGTGCCCATGCGTCCTGTGACGCCGTTCATGATGATGCCTATTTTATGTGTTTTCATAATTTTTTGAGGTTGAATTAATTGTGATGCGTTGAAATCCGTAGAATGAAAATGGTTTGGGAAATATTCACACAGTCTTTTAGCCGTGCGGATACCACCCTAGTATTGCTCTATACAAACCTAGAATTGCCCTGATCGTCCTCTGGCTGCCTTAACCGCTAGAGGAGTAGCCCTATATATCTATTTTGGAAATTTTTTACGTGTCTCTTTTGGAAATGTAACTGAAAGTTGGATACGTAAGTGCGTGTTAAACGTGCAGCTTATATGCAGAGATGATTTTTTCGAGGTAGTCGTCTTGATCGGTTGCCCAGTGGCGTGTCGAGAACACTTCCACTTCGATCCAGTCGGCGAAGCCAGCAGCGGTTTCGACGAGTTGACGGATTCCGCGGTTGTCGATGCAGCCTTCGCCCATCAGGCCGCGGTCGTTGAGCATGTCGGCGGTCGGCGTCATCCAATCGCACACGTGAAAGCCGATGATGCGCTTGCCTGCGCGTTTGACTTCTTGTTCGAGAGTGGGGTCCCACCAGATGTGGTAGACGTCAGCGGCAATGCCGACCCATTCGTCGCCAATTCGGTCGAGCATGTCGTTGCATTGACCTATGGTGTTTACTGCGCTGCGGCAGTCGGCATACATGGGGTGGAGCGGTTCGATTGAAAGCTTAACGCCGACTTTACTCGCGTGATCGACAAGTGAGGCGATGCCTTCAGTAATGTGCTTGCGGTTCTCGACGAGGCTGAGTTCTGGCTTGGCGCCGCAAACGAGCACGACTTGTGGCGCGCCGACAGCAGCGGCTTCGTCGAGTGCCTTAATGTTGTCGTCAAACGCAGCATGTTTATCGGCGGGGTTCAAGTAGGGGTAGAAACCGCTGCGCACGAGTGAGACGGCTTTGAGACCGTGGTCGTCGAGGATTGTCTTCGACTCGGAAAGCGGACGGCCGTCGAGCCATTGACGCCAGAGTCCGACTCCGGGCACGCCAGCTGCGGCATATTTAGCGCAAGCTGTGGGCAGATCCAACGACTTGGTCGTCATTGTGTGGATGGCAAGTCTATCTAGGTTTTCCATAAAAAAATTGTTCGGTTTTCGGTTATCCTGTTTTCGATTTTAACTGGGAACTGGGTAAGCTTGCTTCCTAAAAGCGGTGTGTTTTTTCGAGGTGGAGGATGGTCATCTCACTGTCTTCAAGGATTTCGTAACTGTGGGGCAGAGCTGCATCGAACTTGAGTGCTTGCCCTGGCGTCAGTGTGTGTTGCTCGCGAGGGAGCGTGATGGTGATGCTACCTGTGCGTAGCCAGCAGATTTCGAATTCGTCGCCGTGCGCTTCGGGTTTGGACAGATTACCGCCGGCTTTGGCCTTCGCTTGAAAGCAATCGATCCCTTTGAAGCTGACTTTCTCGAAGCCGAAGGGGCCGGAGGTATAAGCTTCTGCTGTCTTGCAATGTGCGGAGCAGGATTCGGCGAGCTTGAGTAGGTCCGTGCCGGAAAGTCCAAACACGCGGGCGAGGCGATAGAGCGTATCCAACTCAATCATGTTCTGGTTGCGTTCTAACTTCGAAAGACCCGCGATCGAGACGCCAGATTTCTGCGAAACGTCGTCTAATGTCATGCCTGCACGCTTACGTAAATCACGCACAATGGAGAAATCTATAGTATGATCGATAGGACTCATGTAATTTTTTATTGCTTTGATGATAAAATTTGTCAATAAATTTATATTAGAATTAAAAAATGGAACTTTTTCACATAAATACAGCAATTGCAGCCTTGGGCTATGCATTGGCGGCGACGCTTTCTAAGCGTGCCCTGTCGCAGGGTGCTGGTATTTTACGACTCTCCTTTATTATGAATTGGGTATTCGTGCCTGTGTTCTCTATCGTGTTGCTGTCTCATAAAGGGAGTATTCCGTGGTCACAGCTGCAATTTCCTGTGCTGACGGGGCTACTGTTCTTTCTCGGCCAGGTCTTCACATTTGCCGCGATTCGTTTTGGTGACGTCAGTCTGCAGACACCGGTGATGGGGACGAAGGCTGTCTTTACGGTTTTGATTGCGGTATTGTTAGGCACAGAGGTTGTCTCAGTGCCGATTGCAATGGCATCGTTGTTATCGATGCTCGGCGTGGCTTTATTGGGTTTTTCTGGTGATGGTGTGGAGCGTGTCGGACGGTCGCTGTGCCTCGCCCTCGCGAGCTCATTCTTTTTTGCAGGTTCGGATACGATGGTCGGTTATTACGCTGGCGGGTTTGGTGTACCGATGTTCCTGTTTCTTACTATTTTGGTAAACGCATTGCTCTCCTGTCTACTAATACCGTTTTTTAGAGAACCGATCCGGCGTATGCCGTCTTCGGCTTGGTCTTCGATCATTGTCGCCAGTCTCTTCATGGCAGCGCAGGCGCTATTGTTGAATTATACTCTGGCACGTTACCAGCATGTGGCGGTGATTAATGTCATATATAGTACTCGCGGACTCTGGAGTGTGTTGCTGGGCGTTCTGGCGTTAGGATTCTTCGCCCAGTTAGGCAAAAATGCCGCTCCTCGACGTATTTTTATTCTCCGCATGTCGGGCGCACTACTGATGTGCCTGGGCATTATGATTCTTTTTTATCCATCTAAACCCATTTAATTTATTCAATCTATGAGCGCAACGACTACACACTTCAAGGAAGGCATCGATGCTATCCCTCAAGCCATTCTTGACCGTCTGACACGTGTCGATATGCCAGCAGTTCGTGGTATTGACGCTTCAGAGCAGACGCTAGATATCACCGGCGTGACTGTGCCGGTGTACACTTGTGAGTCTCTTGTCCTCGGTAGTGGTGCGGCTGGGATGCGTGCGACAGTCGAGTTGAAGCGTCGCGGCGTCGATGTGTTGGTGGCCAGTACGGGCTTGTTTGCGGGCACGTCTGCCTGCTCGGGCTCAGATAAACAGACGCTCTATACGGCTAGCACCGATTACAAAGGCGACAATTTTGTGAAATACGCGCAAAGTCTCTGCGGTGGCGGTGCGATGGATTTCTCGACTGCTTACGTTGAAGCGGTCGGATCGATCGATGCGATGGGGGGCTTGCAATATATGGGCTTACCTTTGCCGCACGATAATCAGGGCGCGATCCTTCGTTATCAAACCGATCATGATGAAGCAGGCCGTGCCACAAGTTGTGGCCCGCGCACTTCAAAGTTGATGGTGAAGGTGTTGTTCGAAGAAGCACTCACATTAGGGGTGCGTATCCTGCCGAGTTGCAGTGGTATTCAGATCGTCAAAGAAACGATCGATGGCGAAGAGCGTGTCTGCGGGGTGATCGCCTTGCATCGCGAGGAGAAGCGCAATGCCTATGGTCTCGTCTTCATCCGTTGTGAAAATTTGATCATCGCCACTGGCGGACCTGGTGAACTCTATCGGGATAGCGTGTATCCACATCATTGTCATGGTGGTCTAGGGCTCGCGCTCGAAGCGGGTGTCAAGCTGTGCAATATCACTGAGAGTCAGTTTGGAATCGGCACGCCACGCACGACTTTTCCGTGGAATTTATCGGGCACTTATGTGCAGGTCATGCCACGTATTTATTCGGTAGATGCGGATGGAAATGAGATTCATTTCTTGAAGCGCTTCTACCGCACGACGCGCGAAATGGTTTCGAATACCTTCCGCAAGGGCTATCAGTGGCCGTTTCATTCCACACGGATGTTGGATTACGGATCCAGTCTGTTGGATCTCGCAGTTTTTCTTGAGCAGCAGGCGGGTCGTAAGGTTTATCTCGACTTCTTGAACAACCCAGAGCCTGTCAACGAAGGAGATGTTTTTTCACTGGATAATCTCGACCCCGACGTGCGCGGATATCTTGAAAAAAATGAGGCGCTGCAGGATCTGCCGATTGATCGCTTGCGCCGTATGAATCCATTGGCGATCGAGCTCTACCGAATGCACGGCACCGATCTCGCGACTGAGCCTCTTGAGTTTGCGATGAACAACCAGCATATGAACGGTGGCATCTTAATCGACGACTGGGGTCGCACCAGTTTGCAGGGCTGTTACTCGATCGGTGAGGCTGCAGGCAGTCACGGTGTGACACGTCCCGGCGGCGCGGCGCTCAACTCCGGTCAAGTCTTTGGCAAACGCGTGGCAATCGCGATCAAGCGTTCACGTGATGAAAAGGCGGATACGGCATCGAATGCTACGGTTGAGCAAGCCGCACTTGCAGGTGCACTTAAAGACGCCGATGCATTTGTGAATGGCAGCGGTCGCAAGCCGAAGGAAGTGAAGACCGAGATTCAGGCACGTATGAGTGACTCTGCCGGTATCATTTGCACCGCTGATGAAGTGAAGTCTGCGCTTGAATCCGCGACGGCCTTGCGCCGCGAAGTTGAAGCGAATGGACTGAAGGTTAGCTCTGCATCGATGGTCGGGCAGGCTTTCCGTTGGCGTCATATGGCGTGGGTTTCGGAGGCGGTGTTGACGGCGCTCGATCATTATATCACTGAAGGTGGCGGCAGTCGCGGAGCCCGTGCAATTTGTTCGGACGCTGGCACGCGTTGCCCAGATGCGCGTAGTGAAGACCTTAGTCGTTTCCGATTTGTCGAAGAGCAAGCCAAAGACCGCGATGTGAAACTAGTTGTTCGGCGCGCCGTGGATGGGATTCAAGTCGCTCCCGTATCGGTCGACCTCACACCAGAGGTGCAGCGCGAGTTTTTCGAAAAAGGTTGGGGGAGTTATCTTATCAAGGAGGGATAGACGGCCTGTTGGTCCGATCTCGCAAGCGAGTCGGTCTTGTCGCAAGCTTGGAACTAATTTTGTAACGCCATCCTCATTGCTAGCGGTCGGGATGCTTTTCCGTTTTAGAAAAATAGAAATCGGTTCGTAATACCATCCCCGTCGGCCGACCAAAAAGAATAAGCTGCGAACTTCCCAAAGGTTCGCAGCTTTTTTATGCCTCGATTGCAACTGCCGCTAAAGCCCTTTGCTGTCGGGGCTTGGCCGCTTTTGATTTCGGGCAGGGTTCCTTTCATTAGGGATTTGGTTCTCCGAATCTGACGCGCATGGGCGGGGATTTGAAGGTTTGCTCTGCTCAATGAGGCTTATCGCTTCGCTTGGAACTCCGTTTCTCTCCGTTTTCTCAGGCCTTAATCCCTAATGGAAAAAACTCGGTAGTTGACATTGTTTATCACTACAGAGGAGAGGCATGTGCTGGCTTATCTGCTTTGCCACTGATCAGTAGGGACGGGCAGGTTCAACGCTGTGCACGGACGTCTTTATTTTACACTCATAGGTTTTCTGGCGTGTCTCAATTGCTAATAAAGTATACGCAATTACGTATTTGCGTGGTGGGCACCGTTTGTTATAATTTACCATTCTCGCACCTACTATTCACACATCCATACCAGAAGATGAGTGAAGGTCCTTTAAAAAGCTATGATACCATTTCACAAAACTCGTTTGAAAGCAGTCCATGTTGGCTGCCTTTTCTTGGCGTCGTTGCCAGTATTACCTGCCGGGGCTGCCGCAGTCCATGACCGCGCGGATGATTCGATCACTCCCGTGGACTATGTCGATATGGTCGATCCGTATATTATGTCGGCGCGCGGGCGCTGGTTTTTCTTTGGCACAGGAAAGCGCCCCTTTGGGATGGTCAATGTGTTTCCAGATACCAGCAACGAGGGGCAAGGCGGCG
>Ga0209193_1000382_pt1 | contig 30510 bp, 46 predicted proteins | sample COGITO_mtgs_1003_FD_185515 | JGI IMG/M metagenome (GOLD analysis project Ga0209193, IMG submission 185515) | Pelagic marine microbial communities from North Sea - COGITO_mtgs_100330 (SPAdes) (version 2) | ecosystem: Environmental > Aquatic > Marine > Epipelagic ...
TAAACCCCTTTAGAATGCACATAACAAGCTAAATTACCTGTTGATCCATTAGCTCTTTGTATTGTAACAAAGTAATCTGCGTTTATAGATATAACATCTGAAGCTTCTGTAAAGTTTTGATTACCTGCTCCCCCTATTTTACATCTAAAACCTGCTGCACTATTAATTCTAAAAAAATTATTAGAATCTGAACCATAGACAGCTCTAGTGCTTAAATCTGTAAAAACAACGTGAGCCATAATACTAAAATCTTGATTAGCGTTAATAGAAATATCTGAAGCCATATTTAACCATTGATTACCTCCAAAGAAGCAATTAGGTTTTGTTCCTGCAGGTGCTAAACCGTGATAATTCCATCTAGGTTTATCATCTGAATCTGATTGAGTAGCACTATTCAAGCCAACTATATCTTGCCAAGCGTTTATCCTGTCATCTATATCCATTGTTCCTGCTGTTGTAGAATGAACAGGAGATAAAGCACCCCCTGAATCATCTTCATTAGCAATTATTTTGGTTTGAAATTTCCACCAATTAGATAGTCCACTTATATCCGTAGGAGCAAATCGGCTGTGCTTAATATCAGGTAAGCTTAATCCTAGTCTTTGTACTAACATATCTTATGTAGTTACTCCTTCGTGATAACCTACTCCTACACCACTAGTCAAAGTAATGGCAGTTACGTTCATAAATAATGTCGTTCCTGCTGGTAAAGTGGTTTGTAAAGCAGCTTCTCCTGTCGCATCTGCTACTGTTATTGCTGATACTACACTCTCAACAGGAAAGTAAACACAGTACCAATCTTTGCTAGTTTGTGCTGCTGTTGTAAATATTTCGGTGCTTCCGTTTTTACCTAACTGCTCGGTTAGGAGTTGTTGTACGTTTTCTATTGCCATAATTTTTTAATTTTATCCTGTGTAAATATAATTTGATTGATTTATTTCTGCTGTTATAACGGCAGGAGCAGTAGGAGTGCCACTAATTGTAACTGAAGGGTTTTCTGTATATCCACTTCCTGCGTTAGTTATTGTTACTGTATCTATTGCTCCACTACCATTTATTGTGCAAGTAGCTGTTGCTGTTGTAATACCCCCTGCACTTATTGTAAGTGTCGGAGCTGTTGAATATCCTGAACCACCATACTCAATAGTTAAAGATTGAACGCTTTTAGCTTTCTGAGTATATGTTACTTCTTCTGTTCCTACTTTTTCTTCTATATACATTTTACCTTTTGTTACCTCTCCCTGAACCACTCCTAAATCATTTGCAGCAGGGTTAAATACAAAATCTTCTGTTGGTGGCATATTATTTGAATAATAAGGTGTTTCTCCGCCTGTTGGAATAGTTTGCCAAATAACCTCAAATACTTGGTATTTCCAATACCCTGATGGTAGTAGATTAATCCTACCTACATATACATTAGGAGTTACATTGTATGTAAAGTTAAAGCTACCATATCTTTCATTTACAGTAGAAGTAGTAGGATAAGCATATTGCACCTCTCCTGTCATATCATTAGTAAACTTAAATAGATATTTAACCGATCCCCCTGAAGGTACTGTGCCTATGCTATTATCCTCAACTTGTATGTAAGCTGTTAAGTTTGTTTTAGTAAAACCTTGTATCATATATAATATAATAGAAAAAGTATGTTTTTATTGTACTAAAAAGAAAAAGAGTGCTAATTAAAGCACCCTTTCTCAAATATATAAAGGTTGAAAAGTTGTTTATGAAACAGTAGGGAATGTTGCTCCTTTATCAGTAAACCCTGCATTGTCAAAAGGATCAGTTGTATAATCCTCAAGGAAAGCCATAGGAACTGCTTCTAAGCCATCAAAAGTTAAAGTGTAACCATTTCTATCCCCAAAATTTACACCGCTTTCAGTAGTACCTGCATTTAAGCTCATTCCGTTAGCCATACCCATAGCAACTATTACATCGTGTCCGTTTGCTAATGTTGAGTTAAGCTGTGCGAATATTCTTACCTGAGTTTGTCCTAATAATTTGATTTCTTCCTGATCTTGTTGAGTTAATCTGTTCAGGACTATATTAGCACTAGGTGTATAGAAAATAGTACCGTTTTCAACAGAACCTGTTATAGTGTCTGATATTGAAGATGAACCTCTTGGTAAACTATATCTATAAATAGTATTTCCGCCAAAATCTATTGTATCTATCGTTGATTTATCAACAGCATCATAAGCAAAACTATCAATTTCATCATAAACTGAGAAGTAAATAAATTTTACGCCTCCTGAAACTCTATTACAATCTAATCCTCTACCTTTAGTTAAATTTGTACAAGCCATATTTTTTTATGTTTTAAAGGTTAAAGAAGCAGGAGCTTTTATACCCCTGCATCTATTAATTTAGTTTATTACGATTGTCTTACGATATCAGCTCCTACTCCTGTTTGAACACCTGCTGAATATCTAGCTACTAATCTCATATTGTCTGAGCCATCTAATTGAGCCATATCCATCAAAGTTATTCTAGTTGCATCTGAAAGCAAGTCAGTGCCAAAATACATATTAGATTTTTCAGCAGCTACTAATTGATTGTCAGCCATACCTGGGCAAACTGCGATTTTGTAACCTTCAAACACAGGTTCATAATCTCCGTTCATATTGTAAGCATTAACATATCCTAATGTAGATACTGCTGAGATATATAAAGCGTAAGTCTTAGGTGACATATAAATATGTAAGTCCTCTTTTCTTAATACTGCTGAAATATTTGTTGCCATATCAGTTGTCAATCCCTGAAGGTTAGCAATAATATTCGCAGTATCATAAGCTGCTGATGCTGCATCTTGATTTACAGTAGCATCAACACCAGGTAATAATAATCCTGTTACAGCTCCTAAGAATCCGTTAAATTTCCCTGCCACAGCAGTTCCTTCCCAAATACTTTCTTCAGTTGCTTGTGCTATAATTTCTCCCATATAAGAGATAACATAGTCATCAAAAGATGCAGGTGGTGGTGCTCCTGCTCCTGCTCTCATTTGTAGAGCTTCCCAAGAATCTAGTAATGTTTTCTTGCAAAGATCTAAGTTGATTTGTAAGTTTTTAGGTTCTAATACTTTTTCAGTAAGTGCTAAAGTACCTGCATCAGTAAAGTCGCAAGTAGCATCTGCAACTACTCCTGAACCTGCCATACGTTGAATGTTACTCTTAAATTTGATATTTTCTATCGTAGTTAAGTAGTCTAAACTTGTCGCTTCTTTAAGTGCTGCCGAGATGTAGAATCCTGCTGCTTTTCCTGCGAAGTTTGATGTTGTAGTAAACGCCATAATTTTGTTTTTTTTAAGTTAATTTATTTGTTTAAGTTATATAAAAATCTTTCTTGCTTAGATAGTTTTCTGTACTCTTTATTAGATAAAGGTGTTCTTTCTGAGCTAAATTTATTTGTATTTATTGGAGTGTCAGCAGGAGTAGCTGCTAATTCCGTTTTAAGTTTTTCATTCTCAGCTTTTAGATTTTCTAATTCTTCTTCTGCTGAAAATTCTTTTACTTCAGTTGTTTTGATTGTCTTAGGTTTGTCAGATACTTCAGGAGTTTCTTCAGGAGTTTCTTCAGCCATTTCTACATCTTCTGAATCCCCTTCTCCTAGTCTTGACTTAATATCAGCAATAGCATCCATCAAGTTATCTACTTTGTCTTTCATTTCTTCATAAGACTTTGCCCAATCAGCTTTTTCTGCTTCTGATTCAGGAAATTTTAAATCAACAGCTTCTGACATTTCGCTGTATTCATCTTCATCTTTTCTAGCTTCAACTTCTTCTTCTGTTTCAGATTCTATAACTTCAGATACTACACCTTCTTCTTCAACTCTAAAGCTTACACCATCTTCAGTTTTGTAAGTTCCGATCGGCATTGGAATTGTCGTACCATCTTCTGTCAGAACTGATATGTCCACCCCTGATTCTAATTCTTCAGCAGTAGATACATAGATAGTGCCATCTTCTCCTTTTGATTGCCAAGCTAATTTAATTTCATCTTCGGCTTTGTTTAAGCCAAGTGCTACTAAGATTTGTTCTTTAATGTCCATAGGTTCTTTTTTAATATAATAGAATAGTTAGTTACTTTGTTTGATTTTCACGAATTATCTCGTTAAGAGCTTTGAGTATTTCTTCATCAGTTGGTGCTTTTTCTGACATCTTTTCCATTTTGTCAGTAAAATATCCTTCAATAGATAGCCCTTTAAGTTCTCCTGCTTTTACCTTTTGCCATAGTTCTTCGTTGTTTATCTTCATCTTAACGAACCAAGTGCCATTAGGCAAGTCGTAGCCATAAAGCTTTGACTTATCCATATCCCCCTCTTTTATCCAACTTTCAACTGTTAATACTCCTGACACTCTATCTTGGTGTTCGTAGGTAGCTTTATGATGGTTGTTATGTTTTAAATATAACTCACTAGCTTTTCTAACTGTATCAGGACTAAAGTAAACATAGTATTCTGAATCAGTATTAGGATCATATCTAAAGATTTGCTTGTTAGGTATAAGTGCAGGACTTACTAGCATACGCTTTTCTTCATCAATCTTAGCAAATGTTAAATTGTTCTTTTCTTTTCCAAAATAAACAAAGTCTTGCTCAATAGCAGGTGCTGACACTAAGCTAATGGCATCAATAGCTAACTCTTGACTATCATCATCTATAACTAATTCTACAATAGAAGTGGTTTTAAGATTTTCGTAATAATCTTTAGCAGCATTCTCTTTTTCACATTCAGAAATAGAATCATATTCGCATTCTCCTGATTCTCCCCATTTTACTTTTCCTTCTTTACACTCTTTACACGGCATATAATATAATAGATTTAATTAATATTTATTTGATTTTTAAATTGTTGATCTTCTTCTAATGTTAGCTAATTGATTTTGACTGTTAGTCATTTCATCAGTAACTACAAACGCTTTTACAGGATCAGGTTGCATACCCCCACTTAAATCAAAAGCTCCTGACATCATTTGAGGTGCAGGTCTTTCACTACCAACTGAAGCCATACCTCCTGCTGCTCCACCTTCTCCACCTCCTCCTGCACCAACAGGACTTTCACTTAATATTCCTTTTATTTGTAACGCTGAAAAAGTTGCTGCTCCTGCTGCCATTATATAAGGATAAGGTGGGAATAATGTAGTAATAGGGTTTTTAGCTGCTGTTACAAAAGTGTTCTGCACAGCTTCTCTACCTGCTATTGCTGCTTGTCTTACTGCTAAAGCTTTTGCTATTACCATACCTTTTTCCCCTGACTGTGCTAATAGATTTAATCCCATTAAAGCCATATTCTTTTTTGCTTGTAACACTCCTTCTTCTAATTTCTTTCTCTTTTCAGCGTTTGCTTCAACAGTATTCATAAATGTATTATCAGCTTGTATTAAACTATCATTAACTTCTTGTATTAATCTCGGCATTTCTGTTAATACACCTTCCCTCGCTGCATCTGCATCTTTTTGAGCTTGTAGTGCTTCTGCTGCTTTTGCTGCTCCTTCGGCTGTTATTGCATTTATCTTATTGTTAAGTTCTATTTGCTTAGTTAAACTTTCTCCTGTAATATTTGCTAAGTTAATTTTTAACTCAGCTTCCCTATCTAATTCTTCTGCTGTGTTTTCATTATTTATAGCAGTCATTCTCATACTTTCCTGCTGCAATCTTAAATCCTCTTCGGCGTTAGCTATTCTTGCGGATAATAATTTGTTTTCTATTGCAAACGCTTCTTTTGCCGCTTCTAGTCTTTCTTTTGTAGATTTTGTTACATCTTCAGCTATCAACTTTAATCTCTCTATCTCAGCTCTTTGTTGTGCTGTTTCTACATTCAAATCTCTTTGACTATCTCTAAGGGTTTGTTGCATTTTTATTAACGCAGCAGTTAAAACAGTATCAGCTACAATTTCAGTTCCTATATCTTTAAAGCTATCTCTCATATCTTTTAACCCCTGTTTAGCTTCGCCTGTAAACAATTTAAACAACCCACCACCAAATTTAGCTACCCTATCTACAATTACATTAAATGTCGCTCCTAGAGCCGACATAGCCACCTCAAAAGCTTCAGCTCCCCTTTTAGTTTGAGTAAAGTAAGTTACTAAAGAACCAATAGCTACAACAAAAGCTCCTATTCCTGTTGATAGTAAACCCATTTTAATACTTCTGAACATAAATTTAGCACCTGCTGCTGCTGAGTTCCAAGCACCCTTTAAGCCGTTTATAGAAACACCTAGTATTTGCATTTCTGCTACTACTTCTTTCCCTTCTTCGTTTACATCTTCTATGTTTTCTTTGGTTTTTTTAATCTCCTTATTCCATTCCTTTTGATCTTTAGCAACTTGTTTAATGTTACTCTTTACCTCCATTTCTAAAACTTTATCCGCCATATCTTTTTATTTTAAAGTGCTACTCCTGTTTTCATTTGTGTCATTCTAACTGTCGCTGCCCATTCTACGTTCATATCTGCATCTCCCCTTACTCTTAAAGTAAAGTTAGTTGTTCCTGTTACTATTCCTGTTGGTTGCCAATTTGATGTTGCTCCTGAGCTTTTAATAGGATCTCTTTCTCTTGAAATAGTTAAAGTACCTGACTTATTAATAACTACACCTCTTTCAACCCAACTACCAAAATCTCCTACTGCTCCAGAACCACTTGATCCCCCTACTCTAACTGCTATTACCTCAGAATGAAAATAGATAGCAGTATTTGTAGGCACAGGAAAGAAGCTATCAGTAGTGTTATTCATATAAGATGTTGTATTACTCCCATCTGTTGTAGTCCTTCCGAACATAACTGTTATGCTTTGTCTTTCTCCTAAATTATCTCCCCCTGCATTACCCCCTAAGACTATTGAGTTATTAGCAGTAACCTCTCCTAAAGTACCAAATACGTTGCCATTGTTTATTGCATTATTTATTTGATTGTTACTTCCTACTACTATGTTGTTTCTTGAATTACCTCTAATAGTATTATTTTCTCCTATTAAGTAAGAGTTATTAGTTCCTGTTGCTATTGTGTTTCCTGCACCCTGAAGATTATTAGTTTCATTTTTTATACCTATTCCTAAATTAGAGCTGTAATTAAAAGCCCTACAAGTACCTGAACCTTGATCGTAAGTATAGCCATAAGCTTCGCATTGTTCTTGATTAGGTGTTACTTCTTGCCTTCCATCAGTAAAAGCAACTACCCCTAAATTATCAATAGTAGCAGGTTGTACTGCGAATCCTGTTAAATATGGTGTATTACTGTTAGTTCTTGACATTATGGTATAAGTATAAATTCAACTGTCGCTAAGTCGTTTGGTTTGTAATCTATTTTATTTACTCTAAATTTTCTATTCTTAATCATTACTACATCATAAAAATTAAAAGTATTCATATCTCCTGCTCCTAAATTTACCTTCATAGTCATAATTCTAGTATCTGCGTTATATAACTCATTAAAATAGGGTAGCCAATACATATTAAAGAGATTATTAGGAGTAGGACTTCCAAGTCCTGGTAATAATTGACATACCCCAAAGTGAAAATCTCTAGTATCAGTTAATACAGGGGGGTTAGAGGTTACTGTTGGAATAGCTGAAAGGTGGCTAAATTGTAAAAACTTTACAGCATTTTCACTAGCAGTACCATTTTGACTAGGAATGAAATAAGAGATACCTGTTCCTGTTAAATCTACTATTCCATTATTATACATAACTCTAGGACTATTATCAAAAGGTTCTGAGGTTTGGTCATCTGCATTGTATTTGTAAATAGCAGGAGTTATAAGTTCAGGGTATTGTGTCATATAAGATTTAACAACTGTTGCTGCAAATGGTTCAGGTATTATTTCTTCTTCACCTTCTAATATCGTTTCTAATCCACTTGCACTTATAGAAGCATCATAAAGCATACTTCCGTATAAATGTCCGCCTGTTAGGTTTTTATAATTCTGAAAAGGGTAGTCATCATCATCTTCTACAAACTTGAACATTGTTGTCTTATTTAAGTTAGTAAGCGGAGTGAGTTTCATCTCTTGAATATCTACTTTTTCAGTCCAATTTAATTCAGTTGAATTATCATCAAAGAAGTTGGGTTTTGTAGCATCATTACTAGACAAGAAAATATCTTTATAAGGTTCTATAATAATATTAGTAGGGTTAGATTTATCAGGAATAGAAATTAAATTGAACATCTTAAAAATTCCTTTTAGAAATTCCCATTGTTTTAGCTCTCCTCTTAAAGTTTGTAATAAAGTATTTGATGTAGTATTATTAGCAGTAGTTGTAATTGTTAAAGGAGCTTGAGTAGGTATATTTACAGGATCACCACTTATAATTGTTAATCTACATTGTAAAGTATCTCCTGCGTTAAGTGTAACAGAAAAAGATGTTACAAAAAATTGATTAACAATAGTAAGTGGGCTAAATAGCTCACTATATTGTACAACCTCAACTCCCCCAATAGTTGCAACCCATTCAAAATTGACATTAGAAAATCCCAAAAGTGTAGTAGATTGTATGCTTAAATCACAATCAACAACGTAGGTTTGATTATCATTAACAGCAGTAAAGATATGAGTTCCTGTATCATAACCAAAATTACTATCAAATGTACCTACAAATTCAACATTATCTGTTCCTGTATAATCTTTATCAAAAGCAAGTCCTGTCGCTGTATTATTAAAAACTAGCGGAGCTTGACTATCTCCCCAATTAAAATCCATATACAACTTCCCAAAGTCAGCGTTAGAATCTATAAAATCACTTGTATAAGTAAAGTTAAAACTAGGTTGATTAAATATTCTTTGTATTAAATATTTTAGCTGAATAAAAGGTCTAAATACTTGCTCAAAAGAAGTTAATTCAGGGTTGCCTTCTGTTGGTGTGCCACCTGCTGCTGCCACTATTAATTGGTGTGTCCAATCAACGAATGGGTATTTTAAAGTGTCGTTGTCATCTCTAAATCCTGAAGCATTTGTACTAGTATAAGTTATTCCTGCACTTGGGCTATTATTCCAACTATTCTTAATATTTGTTTTATTATAAGTGTGATCTAATTCGGAAAAATTTAAATCGCTAAAAGTCCTCTCTCCTAATACATCTGCTAAAGCAATTACTTCAGAATAGAGATTAATGTTATAACTAACCTCTCCATCTTTATCTTGTATATCTATCAATCTTAAAAATCCTTCAAAAATCGTAAAGCCATCTTGGTTTATTATACACTTAGTTTTAACATAAGGATTAAAGATAACACCATCATCTGCTCTTGTTATTTCAAATATATTATTAAATATCTGATTGTTTCTTTTTGTAGCAGGTAATTTAAAAGCTTTAGAATAAGATTTTACTTGTTCTGCTGCGTTCTTAAATTCATCTACGCTAAGAGTTAAAGGCATATCTTCCATTTCATATAAATCAAGAATAACTTGCCCTGTACTTAAATCTACTGAGCTATTACCTGAAGGTGCTTGTTTTACTGAAATAGAATTAATCCCTACAAGTGATGTCGCACCACCTGTATTTGTAAAAGTAAGAGTATCACTAGTTGATTGAGCTACAAAGCTTGAGGTTTGTACTCCTGAAGTACCTGTTGTATAAGTAGTTGAACTAATAAGGTTAGGAGAAGTGCCAACAAATTGTTTTATAGAAACTTGTCCTGAAGCTCCTGTAATACTTCCTATATCTACTTTAATATCATAAGTTTGCCCTACTGATAAATTAGATAACCTTTGAGCTATACCTGTACCTGTTGTAAAGACTAGATTATTTAAAGATTCATCTACATCATCTGCTGTCATACTATATCTATACCAAGTATTAACATTTATAGATCCTGCTGTTATAAAATCATTTGGTACATTAGATAAGCTATTTACTGTGCTTGAAGTATCTACTGTTATAAAATCAATACCATCAATAACAAACTCCGTACCTATACCACTTAGAGAGTTTAGCCCATTGTAAGACTGAGGAAATACTATTAATTGAATACTCATATTAGATAGATTGTGTTCTTAGTGTTTTACTCTTTTCTATTTCGAAAGTATATTGGATTAAATTATCATTTGCTTTTGTTTTTCTTGTAAAGCTTGAGCTAGTTAATTTTACAGGAGTTACATATTGATTTAAGTTGGAGTTAGCGTTGTCTGTCTGATACCCTTCTAATAAATAAACTTCAGGACTATTAGTCAATTCTTCAAACATTACATTATGATCTTCATTAACAAAATCACTATTCATAGTTATCTTCTCAGTTGCGTTTACTCTAAATGATTTTTTACCCCCACTAAACCCTTCAGAACGATAAACCTTATCATTCCAAGTGCCACCTAATTGAGTATAAGTAGTTCCCTGTGTTGATGTACTTCTTATAGATTTTTTTGTGAATGTATAATAATCCCAAGCTCCCCATTGATTTAACCAACAAACTCTGATAGGTTCGTAGTTCTTGCTTTCAGGACAATTAACATAAATAGTTATAGTTTGAAGTGCTTGATTAGAACTTTGATCTGTAACTTGTATAGTGTAATAAGATAAGTCAGTAGAATAAGCAGTAGCGTAGTTTGTACTCCAATTTTTTAAGTTACCAGGAAAACACCCTAAAAATAGCATCTGTCTTTCTGAAGCCGAACTCCATTGTCCGTAACCCCCTGTTGTAAAACTATTTCTAAGATAACTATCTACTCCTGCATAAGCAACCCCTGAGCTATTATAATAAGTAATGGTTGTTGTGTCAGTTGCAGTTGCGGCAGCACTAGAAGGTGTCATAAAAGCTAAAGTACCGTAATCTCCATCATTAGCATATTGAGTAGTAGGAGCATTAGTTAAAAATCTTTTATCAGCAGCAGCACCACTTGGAATAAAACTATCCATATCAAAACCGAAGTCAGGAAAGTTTAAAACCAATTCATCATCATACTTTACATAAGAATTTATTAATAAGTATTGTTCTGAATTTCTATTAGTATAAGGAGCTCTCTCTACTTGGTTGGTTGTAGTATTAAGAAATTCTACAAAAAATTGACAAGCGAAATATCTAATAGTATTTGTGTTGCTTGACAGCTTGTCTATAATATGTATAGGAAACCTAATTGTACTTATAGCTTGGGTTGCTCCTTTGTACTTCGTACCTCTATCTGCTACATTATCTGCTTTTACATAATTACTTATAATATTCTGAAAATTAAAAATCCCCTTACCTTCGTTGTTAGGACTTGCTTTAAATATTCCAATTTGATCATCAGTTGTTGAAAGGTTAAGTGCGTTAGTTCCTATATGAACCTCAACTCCAAATTTTACTTTGACTTCATTAGCTACTGCATCATCATTCTCAATTACAAAAATTATCTCCTGCTCAACAGGTGTTAAAAGCACTCCACTTGCTTGACTTTTATAAGGTGCTTGATCTATATTTGATTGTGCCATTTTATTTTACTTGTGTTAATCCTTCTATTATATCTTCTTTAACTGCTCCTAATAAGTCTTTACCAAATTGTTTTAATCCAAGCCCTAAAGGTTTTTGAAAAAAGCTTGTACTTTTAATACCATTTTTCTTAATACTTCTAGCAATTAAGAATGATATGCTTTTTCTTGATATAAATCTACCCTTTTCATCTCTAGGTGCTATCCCTTTTTTTACTATCCATTTGTCTAAAACTCTACTAGGGGGTTGCTTTGTTGTGTATTTATAAGGACTTGATTTTGTCTGCCCTTTATAATCTTTAAACTTTCGCTGAGTGTCATTACCTGATACTCCTTTGTCTACAAAAGTACCATAGCTATTCATAAAGAATTGAACTACAAAACCATCAGCATCAGATGTTACTTCAAAGCTGATAGAGTTTTCCAAAGCAGTACCACCCCCTTTTTTATAATTTAAAGTAGTTTTAGATTGAGCTACTACTTGCTTACCAAAGCTATTTAAGTAATTCTCTATGTTTTGGGTTTTCATTATACAAGAGCTACAAATGTTTCAACTTGAATATCAGCACTTCCTGAAGGTCTTACTTGTACGCTTGTTATATCTTCTAGCGTAGGGAAGTTAGGACTTGTATCTGCTTCAGCTATTGCTCCTTCTTCTGCTTGAAATAACATATGACTACCCCCTGCTCTTACAGTTACTTGATAGTTAGTGTTTGTAGTTACTAAAGCTAATTTCATATCTTCTGTTGAACTTAAATTTGTCACTCTTAAATACTTACAGTTTTCTACATCTAAAGCACCTGCTGAAGTATGAGGAGTAGTTGCAAAAGTACATATTGTTGTAGTCTGCGAATGAGCTGCTGTTAATACTCTTTCATAAGTATCAACTATGTTAGAGGTTGTTATACTATTTGAAGAACCTCTTAAAGCTCCATTGATTGTTACACTTTCGTTAATTGTTACTACTAAATCTGCCATAATTTTTATTTTTTATCTATTTGTTTTAATTTATTAATTGCCCAATTTACTCCTGATGAACCACCCCAAGCATCCCACATTAAACCCCCACAACCTTCTGAGTAAGGTACATCTTTATGTTGTTGGTGTCTTTTAAAAGAAGCCATACGTGCTATTGTATCTCGGCTAATTGGTTTTCTATCTGCTAATTGTGCTGATCTTGTCCAACCAACCCTAGTGCCGCAATCACTACCATTTTCTTCTTTCCATTTTCTAGCACGTTTAGCATTATTAGTAGCAGCTTGAGGATAGTCAGAATAACTTTCTAGCTTTATGCTTATTGCTTCTAGCTTATCTAATACTTCTTCGTAGTTCATATTTTAATCCTTATTGTTGGTGGTATTATTCTTATTTCTACTTTACCTATCTTTATCTTATTTAATCTCTTTAGTAACTCAATCATTAGTACCCTGCTCCTGAACCTAATCTAGTATCTAAAGGAACTGCACAAGCATCAAAGTCATTCATTACTTTAATTCCTATTGTAAAAGTCCAACCACATAAGAGGTTGTCAAATCTCTCTTGAAATGGTTCTATTGTGAATTGATCATCAGTAAAATACAAAGGAGCATTAATATCATCAACCCCATTTAACGACTGCTGTGCTGAATGTCTTAGCATAGCTATAAAGTCAGTACATATATCAAGTGTCTGATTCCATACCTCTTGCTCATTGTTTTTTGTGTTTATTAGTTTAGTAAGTGCTTGAGCATTAGTTACTTGCCAATCTTCTTTCTCACTTACTAAGTCACAAATAAATATCTGGAAATTATAAACCAATTCACTATCTCCTGTTGTTACTGAGGTTGGGTTGATATGTAGTAAAGGCATTTTCTCCATCTTCTCTAAGTTAATATCAAATATATCTCCAACAGATACAGTTGAGATCTGTTCGTGCATTTCTCCTAACCTACATAGGGTATAAACTACATTATTATAACTCTTATTGCTTATTGGCATATTTAACTCTATTTTGTGATTCTAAATCTGTTTCATAACTTAACCAAGTTAGTGCTTCTAATAGGTTAAGCTTTGTTATTTGTTCTAGCTTGGAAATATCTGCATTAGTCAATCTATACATTACTCCAAACCAACTCCATTTATCAGCAAAAGAATTCGTGGCTATTGCTTCTTCGTTTCCTTCAGGTGTTCCATCAAAGACAACCCTGAAGTCATTAACAATACGTTCACGAAACCCCAAAAAAAAACCAATGCACTTTGCACTTGTTCTGCTGACATTTTCTTCATCTGTTCAGCCCTAATACTTATATCTCCATCATAAGCTTCAATAGTATAAATATCATTTTCTTCTTTTACTATTGGTCTATACAAGATAGCCATCAATTCAGGTAGATGCTTTTCAATATCGCTTTTAATAAATGTTTCTATATCAGCAAACTCTCCTAAAGTGATTTCATCTAAATTAGGGTGAAACCCATACCTCTTTCCTTCTACTTCTATTACTCTTTTTAAAGAACTATTTTGCTCGGCTTGTAGCTCAGCCATTTTACTCATTATAAGTGCTACATCTTTTAACTCCAACTGATTGATTAAATCCTTTGGAATATTAGATAGCTCAGCAATCGTATCTTGAGCTTCTTTACTTTTTGTTCCTAAGCTATAATTAATCAGCTTTAACCACTTCTCTAATGTTACTTCTTCCCAACTGCTAATTAATTTGAACTGCTTTACTTTGCCCTTCTTCTTAATTTTAACCTTCATATATAATATAATAGAAATTTTGTTATTTTAGTTTATTGTGTATCTTTGCATCAGTTTGTTTCATTTCAGTTTTTGAAAAGGGTTAGTAGATTAGTCTGCTGCCCTTTTTTTATTGTACAAAGTATTTTCCATAATTACCATCTATTTCAAAATACATCCTCATAGCCAAAGCATCTGAATAATCAGGAGATCTACCTATAATTGCTTTTATTGTGTCTTTAGGTATTATCTGTAACTTATTGTCTTTGTCGGCATCTTTTGTTCTCACTTGCTCACATTCTTCTATAATATAGTTCTTCACGTTTACATCAGAACATCTTACACCTAACTGCCCTTTATTTATTAAGTCAGCTAATTTATAATAACATTGTGTTTTTAAGTTTTGGTAGTTTTCTCCTTTCAAAGCTTTGGAATTGTTTACAAAACCCTGACACCTCAAATAATCTTTAACCCCACCTCCAACACCATCCTCATCAACAATGATATTTCGTAAATCAACTTTATATTCTTGTTGTAATTGCCTAACAGCTTCAACAACATCATTTACAGCCGATTTAAGCAACGTTCTTATAGTTATAAGGTTTAGCCCTTCCCAAAGCATTATAACTGTCTTATCGCTTCCAAACCTCGCAACATCACAACTTATGTATTTTTCTCCTTCTACTCCTTTTTGTTCAAACATATTGATAATAGCATCATATTGTATTAAACTATCTTTAGTAGCATCATACTCCCAATTACCAAATAGCAATCTTTGTTTGCTTAATTCATCAAGTGTTTCTAATTGTTTTTTATAAAACTTAGATATATACTCATTGTCATCAACTAAACTTTGTATAAACTTTCTGTGTGCTTTTTGTTTACCATCTTTGGCAGGTCTATAGTATTGCGTGTACACCCAATTCTTTGCAGGATTACAAGTCATTAACATCTTTGGTATTAAGTTGTATTCATCTAATTTGTATCTCATTCTTGATGCTACAATGTTTTTTGCTTTTTCTGTAATCTGATTGGCTTCATCAATAAAAGCTCCTGTAATTTCTAAAGATCCTAAGCTATCAAAGTTCCTGTCACTAGGATAAAGAAATAAATCTTTTAACATAATCTCAGACTTATTATAAAAGGTTATTATGTTTGAACCACCATTAAATGTGTAGTGTTTGCCTGATTGCAATCCCCAAGTTTCACAAACCTCAAAAAAAGTGTTTAGTGTTGTTTTCTTTAAAGCATCAAGCTTAGACCTGCCCATTAGGTATCTTGTCTTAGGATGTTTTATACACATTAATACTAACCAACTACAACCCACCCAAGACTTACCACCACCTGCTGCACCTCCAAACAAAACTTCAGTTGTGGTTTTGTCAAACAGATATTCTATTGCCTGTTCTTGCGTATGCGTAAAGTTAGCATCAATGTTCAACTCCTTTTATGTTTACGTTAATCTTGACAGGTTCATCTCCTGAGCTTAAATCTAATTCAGATCTTTCAACATAACCACGTTTCTTGCCTTTAGTTTTTAAAAAGAATATAGTTGCTGAAGTGTTGCCATCTTTCATTTGTGCGTGTAATTGACTTTCCCCAAAGTCTAGTGCTATGTTCTCAATTTCTTTTACTTCCTTTGCAAACTCCTTATCTTCGTTTAGCCATTTGTAATATGTTGAGCGTGGTATATCAGCTTGTTTACAAGCAACTGTCACAACCCCCAAACTACTTTCTAAAGCTTTAAGCATTGTTTCCTTTTTTATATGTCTACTTTTGTCCATACTATATTCCTTTAAAAGCTTTTAACGGATAGAATATTAAACTGTTTCTATAACCGTTTTCTGCTATTGGTTTTATTGGTGTTACTCCGTGTACGTTTTTCCAAGCAGGATAAACTAACATTGAATTATCTGCCTGTTCAAATGTTACATTATAATCAGGTACGTTTAAGCAACCACCATTAGAGTTGTTTCTTTTGGTTAGGATAATATTTACTGTTCCCTCTAAGTTACCTGTGTCCCTGTGAAATGGTGCTGCTATATTAAAATTAGATATACTACTTGTGTACATTGTTCCAAACTTCCATTCATCCTTTACATCTTTAAAGAGTTCAATTTGTCTTTCGTATATTTTAGGAGTAAGATTTTTTATGATTTGTTCTGCTTCTAAACAAGATCCCCACATTGATTTAATAAATGTTTGTGCCTTTTTATCTCTATGAACTGAAGATATGTTGGGGTAAGGTCTACGCATATGAGGTCTAGGTGCAACACTTCCTAAAATAGTAGAGTATTGTTGAACTGTGTTCTCAGATTTATAGTCACCTGTTTTTTTATAACTAGTCATTAATGCTTGACTTCTTGTCATAGTGCTTTTAGGAACATTCTCACCCCTAAATTCTTTGTCTGCAATAGCTAATAATTGGTTTAGCTTTTTAGAGTATTTATTTACATCTTTAATATAAAATCCAACAATCTCACCATCTAGGTCTAACAAGCAATCTTCTTTTACGTTTGGTTCGTAGTATTGGCATTTATCTCCTATCTTAACTTTGTGTTCTACTTTTTTTAGTTTTATTGTTTTCATAATCCGTTATTTAATCTTGCTTTTTTAATATTATTATTACTACCATAAATTCTAACGTGAGTTCCATAATCCCAATTAGCTTTGTTTGCTATACGTATTAATGGATTAAATTTGTTTGCCAAATATTTACACTCTTTTAATCTCTGTTCTTTTCTTTCTGAAATACTTCCAAAAGCACCTGCAGTATATCTTTTAAAAAATGGTACTGTCCAATTTAAGATTAACACGTTGTTATGCCTTATAAGGTTTTCTGCTGTCCAACAAACATCATCTACCATTTGCACGTTTTCATCAAACCTATAATCTGATTTTTTTACTAACCAAAACCTACCGTCAGCCAAACCTCTTGTTGCAAACTTTCTTCCTAAATTTAAAGGATTAGAATGTAAACCAAAGCCAATTAATTTTATGTTATTTTTTTCAGCAAGTTTAATTAGTCTAGGAAACATAGTAAACATTTCTTTTAAAGACATTTTGTGTTTTTCGTTTGTTAGTTGATATTCTGATTGATTTTCAATAGTTACATTTATTTTAGTGTGCTTGTTCATTATTTCTTTAATAGGGTATGACAGTATTTTTTGAAAGTCATCACACATAAAAACTGCCCATTCATCTTTTTCCATTAAATCTAAAGCTGCATTTCTTTGGTATGCCAGTCCTTTAGGTTGGTTGGTTATGATAGGATTTCCACCTATTGTACCACCTTCTTTGAATTTTATATAATCTTCTTCTTTGTGAATTAATACATTATGTTCTATTCCATTTTCTTTTAAAGCTAAAGAGGTTGTCGCATCTGTAAACCTGTTGTAAAAAAAAGTAAAAACTTTAATCATTCTTTAAAGCGTTTAAAACAATTAACCCTACATTCTTGCCTTCCGATCTTGCTTTGTTTATTAGCGTGTTAGCTTCTTCATAATGCTCTGCACTAAACTCTATTTGTATTGCTCTCTTTACACCTTTTTCTTTTTCGTGCAAAGTTGATCCTAAGTCTATGTCATCTAATACAGAATAGTCTACTGCTTCTTCAGGTTGCCATACATCCATACCCCATTCTCCTAACTTAGCATTGTTCCATTCGTTGCCTAAAGCATCCCAATCCCATTCTCCGAACCCTACATTGTCTTTTACTATGAACTCTTGCTTTTGTTCTTCTGTTAATCCTTTAGCTATTTTAACAGGGACTTCTTTTAAACCTGCTTCTACACAAGCTTTGTATCTCATATTACCCCCTAAGATAGTCATATCTTCATCTAATATAACAGGTCTTAGCTCTAACATTTCAGGAAAGTCTTTAATGCTTTGTACAAGCTTTTTGAATTTTGCTTCTTTAATTATTCTTGGATTGCTGCTATTTGGTTTTAATTGGTTGATTTTTAGTTTCATAGTATATAATAGAATTTTTAGTTATTTATTTAATTAAATTTTTTTATGTATTTTCTAGTTAAGCTGTTGTCTACTCTTTTCTTTAGTTCTTTGCTAATTCCATCACTTAACATATCTTGATTAATATTAAATTTTTTAGATATATATTTTAAGCTATTATTAGAATTTTCAAAATAATACTTTACTGCTTTCTTTGTCAGTTCTTTTAAATATTTTGTAGAACGTGCTTTCATATCTTAATCAAATGATTCATTGACACCTCTTTCTCCTACTAGTTTTTCTTTAGCACCTTCCCAAAGCATATCCCCTCTTTTCTTTTTACTTAAAGATGCTTCAGTTCTTTTTATACTAGGCATACCCTCAGTAGGTTCTGATTGCATCCATAAACCACAATCACAAAGAGCTTGAATAGTTCTCCATTTACCATCTCTAAAAGCTATTGTTGCTTTCCCTATTTCCTGCTCATTTCCGCATTCACATTTATATAGTGTCATTGTGCTAGTCCTCCTGTTTTAACTTTACCCCCTTCAAAGATTCTATCTAATTCAAAGTGTAAGTGATTAATAGCTTTTCTAATATCTTGTTCAGCAGGATTCCCTTCTTTTTTACCTGCTCTTAAAAGATAAGTTATAGCTGTTCCTATATTATAGCTATCAGCTTGAAAATCTTCTATAACTTTCCTAGCTTCTATTTTATAATTCTTTCCTATGTAATAATGGGGTATTTCTTCTTTCTTTGTCATTTTCTAGTATTTTAATTAGTCCTTCTTGTGTATTAAGCGTTCTGGATCTTGAGGATTTTCTGTATTCTTCAGGAGAATAGATTAATTTCACTTCCCTTACTAACTTATTATCATCATATTTTACTATCCATCTACTTGAGTGGTGGTGCTTATTTCTTTTTAAGTGTGCTAAATAACTCATTCTGTATATTTTTTATATAGTTTCTTTATTCCATCAAAGCAAGTTGATATACAAGAGCCGCAATTAGTTCCTGGTGTGTAATTAGTATTGTATATTGTATTGTAAGTTTCTATCATTCTTTTTTTTGCTTGTACATCTTTTGCTCTACCTGTCTTTAAGTCTTTCCACATATCTAAAATCTCATCTATTATTTCTTGAGGTAAATCATCAGGAGTTTCTACTTCTGTTGTTTTATCCCAATACTTCTGAGGACAAGCCATTGGTGCTATTCTTGCTTTTACTTTCATAAAGCATTTACATATTGAGCAGTTTCCTAATAACTTTTTATAGTAAACACAAGATCGGCATATTGCTATTCTATCTTCATACACTTCATTTGGTACAAAAAACTTGTTCACGCTATTACAAGTCTTGGATATTCAAATCCAAATTGCATAAAAAAACTGTCTTGTGTTTTTGGGTTATACATTTTCATTTAATTTCTTTTTAATTATTGTTCTTACTTTGTCTATTGTGTTAAAAATACTATTCCTGCTTATCTTAGTCTTTGCAGCTAAACTATCAAGAGTATTTCCTTCATAGTAATAAAGCTCAAATATTTTTTTATCATACCAATACACATTATCTAATACTTTATCTATTTGTTCTATCTTGTTTAACTTATTATTATCTACTTCTTCATTAGGTATGTTTGATATATCTTTATAGTTAAAACCATCAGGAATAAAAAACTCATCAGTATTAGTTGTATTAGAACTATAAATAGAGCTATCAATATGTGTGTAATATTTTTCATACTTATAATAGAAGCTACTTCTAGGACTTGTTAAAGCTCTCCTTAGTGCTACTGCTCCATATCTTGTAACTCCTTCCAATCCATCTTTGTCGTAAATACTTTTAAGGGTGTCAGGGTTCATTTGTAAAAAGTAGAGCATCAATTCCTGAACAGCGTTATTTATTTTATTCTCATCAGTGGTCAATCCAAAAGCCATAGCCCTAAACTTATCACTAAGCGTAGCTATTTCTTTATATATTTTATTCATTAGTAGTTTCTAAGTTATCCAGCTTTCCTACTACTTCTTGTAACATTTGATCTAACACAACTTTATAAGCTCTAATAGAAGCTGAGTTAGTTTTGGTTTCTATTCCTGCAAAAAAACCACTGGTAGCAACTGATAAGTTAATTGGTATAATAGTTATCCAATCATAAAAGTTATTCTCTCTCAGCCCTTCTCCATAGCCATTATGGTATTCTGTAATCAAATCTATAACCTCTAAATAGTTTTTATATCTTGCTTGGGTTGATACTTCTTGTGAGAATTGTTTACACATTGTAATATAAACCTCAACTATTGATCTGTGTTCTTCACTTGAATAAATCGGTTTAAGCATAAGTCAAAGATAATAAAAAAGTTATTCTATTCCCTTTTCTTTTTTTAAGTTTTCAACAAGTGATTTATAATAACTGATCTTATTTTCATAATCAACCCTAGAAAACTTTTGTATTTGTCTAGCGTTAATTTGTATTTTATCAGCAGTTCCTTCTCCATACTTAAAGTCTAAAGCTAAAGCAAATTTATACTGCTCTCCCTGCTTAAACATATTACACCCTACACATTGAGGTTGGCAGTTAATTTCACAAAATCTTGTTGCTAAATAACTTCTACTTTGGAAATGTCCATTTTGCATACCTGATTTATAATATGAAACCTTTGAGCAAGTTATACATTGAACCAATCCCTCATCAGTAGCATCTCTAAGTCTTATGTAAAGACTGAACCACTTATCTAGTTCTTTTTTTAATTTACTAATTGTTTTCATAGTCCACAATATCCACTGTCACATTCATCAAAATCTTCAAAAGATAATTCTATCTGTGGTTTATAGTCTAGTATTTCTTTATAAGTGCAATCTTTTCTAAATGTATTAGGAAAGTTTTCGGCTTCTATATTTGCAAACCATTCCATTTTGTTTTTATGCTCTTTGCTCATCTTATTTAAAAAAACAGGGTTTCTATGAAAACACCCTACGCAATTATTATAATATCCATCAGCAAACGATACTTCTTTATTCTTTTGCCAATAGTTAAAAATTTTATCATTGTTTATATTAGCAGGTATCAAAGGAAAAGTAGGTATTCTCCATTCTACCATTCCCCACTTTTTTCTGTTCCCTGTTTTACTTTTACCTATTACTGCTTTCATCTCATCAACTCCATCAGCATTAAGTTTATCTATAACTCTTTTTGCTCTATTCATTTCCGTAGCTCTAAACCCTATACGCATTTCTACTATTTCATTTATCTCTTTTTGCCACCATTCAAATATCGGTTTCATTTTCATTTTAGTAGTACAGTATCTAGTCATTAAATTAGGTAAATAATGTTTTCCATTCTTCCCTTTATTCCAATCTCCATTTATTATTTCATCAAAAGTTTTAGGACTTAGCCAAGTTATTTCTTTACCTATAAATTGTTCTAAGTCTAGCATAACTTTTATTATGTTATCCTGCTCTAAAGTTCCTATAAATTCAACTCCTATTTTATCTGATACCATCTGTCTAAGTTTCTTATCAGGGTAAAGACAAGACTTGTCATCAGTCCTAACAAGTGCAAATACATTATAGTCAGCAGGATAGTTTGCTGCTATATAACTTGAGGTTTTACCCCCACTAAGACTATTTACTGTTTTCATATACTCTTAATCAAATTAGCAACCTCTTTCCAATCCTCAACTGTACTATTATTTTTATTTTTATATAATTCCCTTAATAAATTTAAAGCATCATCTTTTCTGTGTTTTTTTGTTTTATTAGTCTTTTTCATATTTACAGGAAGTCTGTCTGTCAGATCCCACTCTATTGATGTTCTTCCTGTAATATTACACTTTCTATTTTGTACTTCATAAATAACCCCAAGATTTCGTAACTCAGTAAATCTTGTTGCTTCTTGTTTAATGACATTCATAGTTTCGTAAACCTCTCTAGTTGTAGATGGTTTCCCCATAGCCAATAAAGCTGAATAAACTCTAAACCTCATATTAGATAAAAGTCCTTCTTCTTTAATTTGATTAAAGCAATCTATTGATGTTTGTCTTGTTGTCATTCTCTTAGTTTTCTAATTAGCCATAGCACTATTGCTGTTATTATTACCCACCCTATCATTTAAGTAGTTTTATTGGTTCTTGATAAAAGGGTACATTCTTTTGTCCTAAAGTATGTACTTGATGATAAGCATCATCTACAACTTTCTTGTGAGCATAAGTCCACTTGTAAAAAGTTCTAATATTTAAAAAAGGTTCATCTTTGCCAAATCTTATGCCTTGCCTAAAAGCATCTTGAATTTGATTAAAAGTCATATTCCCAAAGCGTTTCTCTTGAATCAAGTCTTGAGCAAAGATCTTGCTAAGGTTAGCCATAGTGCTTGGATCTGTTTTGTGTCCTATCTCTACTGAGGTTCTAGCGACTAAGTCTAACACTTTTTCAGCTAGTTCTTTTAGGTTTTCGTTTTTTAGTGTTTTCATAATAGTTTTTTAGCTTCTTGCCAAGCGTTTATTTGTGAGTGTAACTTGCTTGTTGATTTAGGTTTTATTTTATCTCTGCGTTCCCAATTCCTTACAGCACTTTTCCAACATTTCATTTTTGACTTTCCTACAAACCAATCTTTGCTTTCATAAAAATCAAAAAAAGCTTCAGGATCTATATTATTATTCCTTTCTTTACAATAAGATCCGATTTCAATTATAGTCGGCTTTTTAAAGTATTTATTGTTTATTTTTATTACTTTATTATTATTAATAGTCCTTAAGTTTGTTGCTGACAAGTCCTTAAGAAACTTAACAACTTGTTCTTCGTTTATTTTAAAGAATTGTTTAGCAGGTATTCCTTTTCTTTTAATTTCTATTAACCCTTCTGTTTTAAGCGTTTTAAGACACTTTCTTTGTTGGTAAGGAGTTAGGGTAGTGTCTTTCTCAATATTAGCTTCAGTGTTAAAAAACCACCCATCAGTAACGCCATTTGATATAAAATATTCTTCTTTGCTAATTAAGTCGGAAAGAAGTATAGCTGAATTTAATCCAACTCTCCTTGCCAATTCTTTATTTAAAACCAAAAAAGCTGATGAGCTTAGCAAGTGTTTCATATAATTTTTATTGTATAATGATAGTTTGCCATAGCTTTTTCAATGTTTTTTAACTGATTAGAAAAGTCAAAGTAAGTAGTGTTTATAAAGCAGATCGCATTACCACTTTTTACTTCTAATTTTACATCAGAATTTTTACTTTCTATTACCCTGTTTTGTAATAAGTGGCTTTTCATTTGTCTTTTGTTTATAAAAATATCCTTTTCTCCATCTATGTTTTTATATTCTTTATAGATTTTAGTAAAACAATCTCTATAAACACGACACCTTTGAAAGTTCTTTTTGTGCGTTCTTTCGTAATGATAAGTTGCAGTTCTATCCCTGTTTAGTATTTTAGCTATAACAACTCTAGATATATCTTCTTCAGTTAAACCAATGTAACCTGCTATTGAACGTGCTGATTGCAACTTTCTTTGCCTACTCTTAAATGCTAAAGATCCTGTTGGCAACCCCATTACCCTTGTAGTGAGGTTGCATATTGCTTTAAAATTTAATTCTTCAGTCATATCTAAAAAGGTAAATCATTATCATCAGTAGTTACAAAGCTGTCTTTAACTTCAGGATTTTCACTTTGATTTGTAAAGTGGTAGCCATCTATATTATGATAGTATTTCCCTTTATATTCTCTTGAATAAACATTACAAAGAATAGAAACTGTCATACCAATATCTAGTTTATTTAAGTTCTTAATCTTATCTTCTCCAAAAGCACTTACAGCAGTTAAGTTATTAAATTCATCTCCTGAATCAATCACTACTGTTTGTTTTTGCCATTCTTTTCCTGCTTTACTTGTACCTGTTTCTAAGTCAAGTATCTTTACTAATTTTCCTGTTACTTCCATTTTTATTTATTTAATTGATTAATATTTCTTTTTAAAATCTTCTGATTCATCTTCTCCAAACACTCCCAGTTCATAGAACCCTGTAAGCTTTAGTACTGCTCTTGACATAGCTCTTTTCTCAGCCATCTCCATTACATACCAAGTGTTACAGTTTCCATCTTTAAACCCTTCGCCTTTTAAAGCTGAGCCAAATGTTTGAATTTTTATTTCTTCGCTTTCTTTATACCCATAAGCTTTTACTACACAAAAATCTCTTTCGCAATTAATAACTTCATAATCAATAGTGATATTTTCTATTGCCTGAATTTTATCAATTCCAGATCTTGTGATAATTACATAGTGTTGATGTTTAAAGACATCTTCTTTGTCTAGTCCGTATTGGTGGTACTTTTCTTTAATCTTTTCAGTTTTCATATTTCAATTATTTAATTAGTTAAAAGGTTTGTATTATAAAAGAATCTCCATTTTCAAAAGCCCAATAGAACGTAGCATCCATTATAGCTTCTTCATCAGGATAATCTTCTTCGTCATATTCTTTCCAAAATTCCTCCATATTTTCATATTCTGTATATTCACAACAAAAAGCAATAGGGTCAAATTCTATTTCTTCATCTGTATCTTCTTCATAAGAAGTTAACATTTCAAATAATTCTAACCTGCCTATTGGACTAAAGTTGTTTGGCCTGTGTTCTGCAAACCAAGCTGCAAATTCAAATCTATTTATACTTGTTTTCATTTCGTATTTATGTATTTAGTTAATTGTTCTTTAATATATTCTAATTGTTCTTTGTCAATCCATTCTAAGAAGTTGTAGCTATCAAAACAGATCTGAAAGTCATTACCACATTCATCTGTTCCTCGCAAATATACTTCGTTTTCGTGAGCTTGAAAAGTATTAATGTCATTCATTCTTTTATGTATTAATTCTTCTTTTGTTGAATTTCCAAATTTATCTATAACTCCATTCATAAATTTTTCTTGTTCTGTCATTTGTGCAATATCTTTTTCTGTAAAGTCTATTTCACTATTTGGGTCTGCTATTGGTATTGGTATCATATCGTTGTTATTAGTGCTTTATTATTAGTTAATTTATCGTACCGTTCTTTATATTCTTTAAGCTTATCTTCATTTTCATAGTCATAACATTCATCTACATTAAGCCCTGTTAATTCTACATAAGTTTCAAATGCTTCATCTACTTGTTCTCTAGTTCCGAAAATTCTAATACTAGGTTCTACTTTTTTTATATCTTGAAACCATCCCTCAGGAGAAAGCTTTTCAATTGTTTTATATACTCCGTTATTATAGAAGTAGTAGTCCTCGCAAATTAACTCCATTGTGTATTGTCTTTAAAGTTATAGTATTCAGTTTTAAGTTTAACAAATAAATCAATTACTTGTTCATCTATTGATTTTTCTAATAAGAATCTTTTGTGTTCAGGTTCAATACTCTTTACTAATATAAATAAGCTATTAGTAATTTTGTTAAGCCAAAGTGGGTTTTCATCTATCACATCTAATATAGATACAATAGCTTCTTCTTTGTTAGTCGCTTCCTTCATTTTAAAATTTGATTTCATTTTAGTTTTTTTAGTTTATTTCGTTTTAATTACGAAGCAAAGATAAAACTTATTTTTGAATTAACTAACTTTTTAACGCTTTTTTTAACAAAAATATGTATTTATATCTAGTAAATTAATTTAAAATAAACTATAAAATTATAGTTCCATTAGTAAATTTAGGGGTGTTTTTCCGTTATTTAAGACAACTGCAACTCCCACGGCAGGTCGTTTTCCGTATTTTGCGTAAGCCATTGCGTAAGATTTTTGATTTATTCCACAGCCCACTTGAGTTCCAAATACTCTAAAGTTTTTACCAACATAATGCTCCGTATAACATTGGGTGTGTAAATGTCCCTGTACTGTATTCATCATATCTGCACGGCACTTGGTTCTAGCTGTACCTCCTTCTCCGTGAATATATTGTACTCCATCTTTTACGTATCTTTCAACAAAATTCCAATTAGGAGTTTCTAATACTTCTTTGTAGGATTTAATCCATTTGCTAGGTATAGCTGATGTTTGTGCTTTACGCATTATAATACGATCGTGGTTGCCGATTATAACAGTAGCAACAGGAAAAGCATTTCTCCATCTTGATATACGTCTAACAGCCAACTCTAATTCATCAGCACCCCCCATTCCATCTGCTGAAGTTTCGTGGTAACTAGCAAAGTGGTTGTCTATTACATCACCTATGAACACAACTTCTGTACACATAAATTCATAATACTTTTCTATGCAGAACTGCAAATAACCATCAAGACAGAATGGCTCGTGCAAGTCGCCAATCACTAGAATATTCCTAGTGTCGGCTTCTCGCATTTTTTGTATTGCTTCTACTTCGTGAGGTTTTAACCTCATCCTATTATATGAATCAGGTTTATTACTTTTTAGATTTTCCAAAATCAGCTAAAGATTGTCCACCTAACATTGCAATTAAACTCCACCAAATTTTAGATACTGCTTCTTCATCAACTCCAAGCCAAGTAGCTATCATTGGAATTAAAATTGAGCTGATCCCTAGCCATACTTTCTTTGAAGTTAATAGCTGTGAGATAATGTAATTTTTCATAGTTATTTATTTTTAATTATTAAATTTATATTCTCTCCACCCAAATTTAGTATTTCTTTTATCAGTAAATCCATAGCTAAAGTAGAATTATGAACAATGTTTTGTTGGCTTCCCTGTCCTACTAGGATGCAGCCCTTTGTATCTTTAGCAGTATTACCTCTGTGAAATAATATGTGTGAACGGTTTTTTACATCTTGAACTAATAGGTGTGTATAATTCCTACTAGCACTTTCTTTTGCTTTTCTTAACCTAACTGAGTATTCCCCTATTGGAATACAAGATACACTTCTTTGGTTATCTCTATAAGGCAGTTCTAACGTATCACAGAACCTCTCGCCATTTAAAAATAATTCTCCAATAGTAGAGTCATCAGTAAAAGTATCTCTTAGAATCAAGAGGTTAATATGTTTGGGTTTAGAGATAGTAGGTTTTATAGATTTTACACCCCCTAACCTCCTTAACAAATTCATTACGAACTTTAGGAGCTTTTTCATCTTTCTTATGGTATTTTGGATTGGTGCTATTTAATTTTGTTTTTTTCATATAAAAAGAATTTATAAATAGTAAAACTTATAGCTAGTATAAGTGAAACAAATGTAAGCATCTCGTTAGCTTCTACTAAAGATACTCCAATAGCTGAACCATTAGCTATTCCTACTTGTATTGTGTCTTTTAGATCTGTCATTATTATTAGATTTTGGCTTACTTTCCAAGTAGGTTTTCAGCTTTGTTACGTTAGTTTTTTTAGGTTTATAATATTTCTTCATTATGTTAAATCAGGAGTTAGAAAATCCCTTAGCGTTAGCTTATTACTAGGACTAGGCATATCTAAATTCATATTGGAGTAATAGTTCTCAGTTGATGGAGATACATCAGCTCCTGAGTTTGTAGAGTATTCAGGGAAACTACTAATGTTATTTCTTATGTAGTCTATAAGTCTTTCTCTATAATAACTAGCTGTATTCAAAATCTCCTCTCTAAAGCTTTGTGCTTCAGCAGTAGATAAAGCTGTTCCTGTTTCTGAGGTTTTGTTATAGATATTACCATTCTCTATCTTGTGCCTTAAATAAGGTAAAGCGTGATAAAGACTGTAAGATGGTAGCATTTCTGCTACATAATCATCTACTAGTGTTTTATAAGCACCTGCCAAAGTTCCTGCTGTTATTTCATCTTTAAGCTTTTGAGTTAAGTTAGTTCCTAAAGCTGTTTCTACATAAAGCTTCTGAGCTTCTTTTACAAATGGTAGTAATAAATCAACATCAACATTAAGATTAATAGCTGTGCTTTCTTTTAATTTTTGTTCTGATATAAATAGTACGTATGACATAGTTATCTTGGTTCTAAAAATCCGTTATTCTTCATTCTCTTTGGTGGTCTAGCTACTAGATTATCATTCTTTTCAGCAGTAAATCCTTCACTTCTTGCTTTAGTATAAGATATTAATTGCTTAGAAGATATATTACCCTTAGCACCTCTTAATGATGTTTTGTAGATTTGTCTAAGCCAAAAGTGATGGCAATTACCACCCCCTTTGTAAAGCCATATAGAATAAGTAGCCGCACCTCTTGGACCCCAACCTGGATTAACTGCTCTATTAGTCATTTGTAAAATATCTTCTTTTCTATAAATCTTATTAGCTGAGGACATTAATTTACAGAACTCTCTAGTTGATCCCTCTTGTTTTAAGAAATTATCCTTTGTATAAACGTATCTCACTTTGTAAAAATCATTGTCTGACTTGTTAGTACCATCTTGACTACTTCTTGCATTTGGTCTAGCTGTTCCTGTACTAGCTAATTCTAGCTTTTCATTAGCTGCTTGGTTTAACTCTTTTTCAAAGTTAAAATCTTGATGCTCTCCATCTACCACTTCTTCATCTACCATTTCCCAATCTTCAGGAATATTCTCTCCAAATTCAGCTATAAATTTAGACAACTCAGTTGCTTCTGAGTGTCCTTCACAAGCCATATAAACGGTTTCACCTTCTAAATCGTGTTCGTGATACCCCTCGCACCCTTTTGTCTTAGCGTGTTCTTCTGCTTCTTCTATCGTGCTAAATACAGGTTGTCCATCTATCATTCCTACCTTAGAAAGTTTTACATCTTGCTCAACAGTAGCTTCATCATCTTCAAGTGGTGCTAATCCAATATCTTCTCTAATTTCATCTTCAGTCATTACCTCACGTATTGTCTTAGAATCAAATTGAACTGTTATTGGTTTTAATTGTACAAACTCAACCTCTAAATCCATATTATTTACTGAGAATATTGTCTGTAAAGTATCTAGGATATTTAATTGGTATGGTCTAACAACAGTATTTAAGTAGAAGTTAGAAGCGTTTATAAGCTCATCTGTATTGCTTGAGAAGCCATTACTACTATCTATACCCATAAGTGTCTTAGAAGTCACCCTATGCCCTGTGAGGATGTTCTGTACTAATAGTTCTTGTAGAGCAAGATACTGCTTGTCTGCATCAGATACACTTATTGGTGTAATTTCAGGTGTTCTAGTTTTGTCATCTGAGAATGTCAATATAAACTTTCCTGAGTTTTTAGCTCCTGTAAATTTATCAGCTAAGCTTTGTTCTATTTGTCTGCGTTCTTCAGCAGTTGGTACTCCGTTAGCAAAGGATATGAAGTAAGAGCCACTAAATCCGTTCTCTATGTTGTTTAGATGAAACTCAGCAACCCTTTGATCTACTAAAGCCCAATTACAAGCAGCTAAGTAGTCAGGAGTATGATATATGTCCATATTAGGACTGTAAGAACCTGTGTAAAGTAACTGACTACCTGCTGTTCTATCATTAGTATTAAAAGCTGCTATTGGATAAGGTTTATGTGTTCTTGTGTTACTCCAATCTGCACTAATATAGTAAGTATCTACTTGTCCTAATTCTGTTGGTCGCCCTGCTCTAACTCTTTCAACAGGTACGTGATAAACCTCAGCTATCTCAGTTCTCTCTCTATTCCATATAATGTGTAAAGCATAAGCACCCTGAAGCTTAAAATCAAAAGCTACTTTCTTTATTACTTGGTGTAAGCTTTCTTTAGAGTTAGCATTACGAAGAAATTTCTTAAGCTTTACATAAGCTTCTAAGTTTACATCTTCATCAGTTGCTATTAAATCTTCTCCTGCTATCATCTCAGCAGTAGAGTTGATTATACTAGCGTGAGTTGAAGAATTGTAGTATAAGTCAATTAAGAACTGAGGGTATAAGTTCCTCCAATCATCAGTACCATATTCTATGTAGTCCCTACCCCTTACCTCTTGGATAATAGGTGCTGTTGAAGTTTCTAAGTTTACTGAAATTATGTTATCTTTCATATTATAGTAGTGATTGTAAATAAACGTAGTTTTGTTTTCTTTGAGTTGGTGTTAATACAGTATCTTTATAGAATAATAGATTTTTTATAACACCTTTAAATTCATTAGCATCATCTGCACCTGCACCTATATTGTTAATAGTAAAAGCATCAGGATCAGTATTCGTAGTAACTCCCCAAGTCTTATCTTCATAAACCCCTTCAGAATGTACATAACAAGCCAAATTACCTGTTGATCCATTAGCTCTTTGTATTGTAACAAAGTAATCTGCGTTTATAGATATAACATCAGAACCTTCTGTAAAGTTTTGGTTACCTGCTCCTCCTATTTTACATCTAAAACCTGAAGCACTATTAATTCTAAAAAAATTATTAGAATCTGAACCATAGACAGCTCTAGTGCTTAAATCTGTAAAGACAACGTGAGCCATAATACTAAAATCTTGATTTGCATTAATAGAAATATCTGAAGCCATATCTAGCCATTGATTTCCACCAAAAAAGCAGTTAGGTTTTGTTCCTGCTGGTGCTAAACCGTAAGTATTCCATCTAGGTTTATCATCTGAATCTG
>Ga0209193_1000397_pt1 | contig 29989 bp, 21 predicted proteins | sample COGITO_mtgs_1003_FD_185515 | JGI IMG/M metagenome (GOLD analysis project Ga0209193, IMG submission 185515) | Pelagic marine microbial communities from North Sea - COGITO_mtgs_100330 (SPAdes) (version 2) | ecosystem: Environmental > Aquatic > Marine > Epipelagic ...
AACTACAAGAAAAATTTACCATCATTGGTGATGTGAGAGGCGCCGGTTTATTTCTTGGCATAGAATTAAATGATGCAGAAAAAACCCCATTGCCAGAACAGGCAAGCTATTTGGCAAATAGAATGAAAGATGTTAAAATTTTAATGAGCACAGATGGGCCAGATTATAATGTGCTTAAAATAAAACCTCCAATGGTCTTTAGTATAGACAACGCAAAAGAGCTTATCTTTAGACTCCATGAAGTTTTCCAAGAAGATTTTATGACTCATTATTAAAACCCTTACCGATGAAAATAGTATATACCCTTATCGTTATTTTTAGCCTTTGGAGCTGCGCTGACAAAAGCAACCAGACTAACCTGGCGCTACAAGAAAAAGCACAAACTCAAAACACAGAAGCCCAAGACAAGGCAGCCATCTTAAAAGTAATGAAGGATCAAGAAATTGCTTGGAGCAATAATGATCTGGAGGGCTTTATGAAGGGATACATTAAAAGCGACTCTTTGAAATTTTATGGTAAAAGCGGTCTTACCAAAGGATGGCAACAAACTCTTGATAACTATAAAAAAGGATACCCAACCAAGCAACACAGTGGTACATTAACATTTACCATAAATGATATTTCAAAAATTGAAAATGATAGTTATTGGGTAATGGGCGAATACTTTCTATCTCGAGAGGTAGGAGATGCCGATGGTGTGTTTATGATTATTTTCAAGAACATAGACGGCAGCTGGAAAATTGTTGCAGACATGAGCTGCGGGTAGAGAAATATTTTAATTTCCTTGGATGCGCTGCCATTAATCTCCAAGAAAACAGCAACATCTGCAAAACGTTTTTTATTTTTTGTAATGAAAAGCCTTTTGGATCTGAAATAAAATTAGGTTATTTCATACAACACAGGCCTACTGGGAGCCGCATCATTTTCAAAGGGTGCTACTTGTAAATTTAAAACGTAAGACCCATCTTTAATAATGTCATTTACGTAAACAAACTCTGTTATTGTAGCGTTTTTTCTTGGACCTTGTGGGATGTTCCAAAAAGCTTTGTGCGCCAGTAAAGCGCCATCATCTTTTTCTTTATCCACAGAAGGCAAATCTATAAGTAAATGCTGCACCCCTAAGTCTCTCAAAAAGGCAGCTGCCTTGTGATCTAAATAGGGCCAATTGGTGTTGGAGTATTTCCGTGAGGTTTTTGAAATTGTATTAGGCGTTGTTCTTATTACAACTGCCTTAGGCGTTTTGCCTTTTAATGAGGCTCTTATAGCATCTAGTGTAAGTACATAATCTTCTTGGATTAACTCAGGAGAAATGGTGATTAACTCTGCCATAAAAAAGAAACTCTTTAGGGCATCATTTACAGAGTAAAATGAATCTGTGATGTGTCCCAGACATTCTGTATGGGTACCATGAGCATGAGGATTAAAGGATATGTTATTAAAATTTACAGCAGCTCCTTTACTAACTTTACCAACCCAGTCTCCAAGTTGTACCGGAGAAATTTCTGGTTTTTCAAGATACCAAGCCAAAGGGTTTTGTGGGCTGTCAGACATCACAATAGAGATGTCTATAGGCTTTGAAAGATCTATACTAACTCTTGAATTGTTGGTTTTAATGTTTGCTAACATAGCGGTGGTTTTACAGATTCAATATACAACTCTCCTGGCTTAAATCATAAATAAATCTGCGGCAATACCATCTGTTAAAAACTTCCCTTTTTTAGTGGCCTTAATAACATCTCCCTCACAAATTAACAAGCCTAAAGCAATGTGTTGCTGTATGTTTTGTTTTAAATACTCCTGAAATTTTAGGCCAAAAAAGCTGCCTATTTCATCTATAGAAATGCCGCCGGCTGTTCTAAGACGGGTCATTATATATTCATTGTATTGGTTTTCTGTGCTAAGTATCTCTGTAGTTAGGGGCGCTACTCCCTTTTCAATACTTTTTATGTAGCGCGAGTTGTTTGACACATTCCAGCTTCTAGAAACTACATCATAACTATGGGCAGATGGGCCAACACCTAAATACGGTTTTCTCATCCAGTAAGATGAATTGCTTTGAGACTCCCACCCAGGAATACAAAAATTAGAAAACTCATAGTTATGATATCCAACAGCTGCCGTTTTTTCAACTAATACCGCGTGGTGCTTTGCAGCAACAGCGTCATCAACAGGGCGTATAATTCCTTTTTTAATAAAACGCTCTAGGGCTGTTTTAGGCTCTACCGTTAAAACATAACAAGAAATGTGCGGCACCTTCAAAGACAATGCTTTTTCTACGTTTTCTTGCCATCTTTGAGGTGACATTTGAGGAATCCCATACATTAAATCTATACTAATATTTTTGAAATACTGTTTGGCATTTGTAATACAATCAAGGGCTTCTGCTTGGTTGTGAGCTCTGTTCATGAGTTTTAAATCTTCTTCAAAAAAAGATTGTATCCCTATAGAAAGTCTATTTATTTTAGAACTTGCAAGAGCACTAATTTTAGCATCTGTTAAATCATCAGGGTTGGCCTCTAGGGTAATCTCTGGGGAATCTACTACAGTAAAATTGTCATACACGGTTTGTAAAACAAGATCAATTTGCAAGGGGCTTAACAAACTTGGGGTGCCTCCTCCAAAGTAAATGGTTTCTATGGGCCGGGTAAGCTCTTTTTTGCGGAGGATAAGTTCTTTGCAGATTGCGCCAAGCATGGCATCTGATTTGTGTAAAGATGTTGAGAAATGGAAGTCACAATAATGACACGCCTGTTTACAAAAGGGGATATGAATGTAGATGCCAGCCATTAAAATACAGCGTTACTTTTTTACTCGTTTTTCATTTTGACTCACAAAACTGGACCATCCAGAGTAACTCTTGCCTGTGCTTAGTTCTTTTCCACTATTATAAAAATGACAAACTGCAGCCGCAAGGCCATCTGTGCTGTCTAAATTTTTTGGTAATTCTTTGAGCCCTAGGATGTTTTGAAGCATTTTTGCCACCTGTTCTTTAGAGGCATTACCATTACCGGTGATGGCCATTTTTATTTTCTTTGGCGCATATTCTGTAATTGGAATATCTCTAGACAAACCTGCCGCCATAGCAACTCCTTGGGCGCGTCCTAATTTGAGCATGGATTGAACGTTTTTACCAAAAAAAGGAGCTTCAATAGCGATCTGGTCTGGATGATAGGTGTCTATAAGCTCTATGGTGCGCTCAAAAATTAGTTTAAGGCGCTGGTAGTGGTTATCATACTTGGAGAGTTGTAGTTCATTGAGTTGCAGGAATTCCATTTTTTTTCCAACTACCTTAATGAGTCCAAAACCCATAATAGTGGTTCCTGGATCAATCCCTAGTATAATGTTGGATGTTGTGCTCAATGGCTTGTTTTTTTTCTAATGCCTTTGGTAACTTTAAACAAGGCATTATCTCTTTGTTACAAAGCTAAACAAAAGCACCACAATCAAGACTACTTTGTTTGCAATACAATTGGCAGGCTAAAAGCTACTGCAACAGGAACACCCCTTTTATGGGCTGGCGCCAAAGCGGGTATGCTATCTATGCTTTGTTTAATCCAGGAAGACAGCTCTGGGAAGCGTGCACCCGTGAGACTATCCATCTGTAATGTATTTAAGGTGATAGTACCTTTATCCGAAACAGCAATAGCTGCCCAAAGGGTATCTTTTATGGCTCTAGTGCTTACAAAATGTTTTGAAGAGAACCCTGCATATATTTTTGAAACCAATGTGTTCTCAAAACAAATTTTACTTGCCTGTTTTTCTGAAATATGCTGACAAGAACTAAAACTTGGAAATTGATCTACATCATTCCAAGAAATAGTTTTGATCTCTTGCTGGTAAAATGTATCTGAAGAAATTTTATCTGTCTCAAAATACTGGCAAGATGTCAATACAAATAACACTAAAACATAAAATGTGTATTTCATGATTTTAAAATTATATTTCTGAAGTTGAAAAATACACATTTTGTAGCGATCCCCTTATGTGTTGTTCAATTTATCTTGCCCAGGATATTATTATTTTTAGACAAAAGCCGCTCTTAAAAAAGCAGCCTATGTTTTTGGTTTTACTACTTGCCAATTAGAGGGTTCCTCGCTTGGCCTGTTGTCTCTCTATGGCCTCAAACAAAGCTTTAAAATTTCCAACACCAAAAGATTGTGCTCCTTTTCGCTGAATAATTTCAATAAACATAGTAGGCCTGTCTACAATAGTATTTGTAAAGATTTGCAAAAGATACCCTTCCTCATCACGGTCTATTAAAATACCATGTTTTTTAAGCACTTCAATGTCTTCATCAATCTCGCCTACGCGCTCTAAAACATCATCATAATACGTTTCTGGAACGTATAAAAATTCTACACCTCTTTCACGCATTGCAGAGACTGTTGCAACTATATCATCGGTGGCTAAGGCTAAATGCTGAACCCCGGGCCCGTTGTAAAAATCAAGATACTCCTCGATTTGTGATTTCTTTTTCCCTTTTGCTGGCTCATTTATAGGAAACTTAATACGGCCATTACCGTTACTCATTACCTTACTCATTAGAGCTGTATAATCTGTGGCAATGTCATCATCTGCAAAGGAGATAATTTGTGCAAAACCCATCGTTTTGGCATAAAACTCACACCATTTATTCATTTCTCCCCAGCCTACATTTCCTACAATATGATCTACAAACTTTAAGCCAACTGATACGGGGTTATAGTGTGATTCCCATTTACTATATCCTGGCAAAAAGATTCCGGTATAGTTTTTACGTTCTATAAACAAGTGTACGGTTTCCCCATAGGTATATACTCCAGATGTGATGACATACCCATCTGCATCCTGCTGGCGAGTTGGTTCCATAAATGGCTTTGCCCCTCGTTTTGTAGTCTCTTCAAAAGATTTAGTTGCATCATCTACCCACAATGCAATCACTTTGGCCGCATCACCATGAAGGTTAATGTGCTCATTTATAGGGCCGTTTTTTGTTAGTGGTGTGGTGAGTACCAATCTTATTTTATCTTGCTTTAAAACATAAGACACACTGTCTTTTCTTCCGGTTTCTAAACCGGCATAGGCTTCGCTTTGAAAGCCGAAGGCTGTTTTATAAAAATACGCAGCCTGTTTTGCATTGCCAACATACAACTCTACATAATCTGTTCCTAAAAGGGGTAGAAAATCTTCTGCATCATCAAAGAGTTTACGCAAGGAGTACTCTGTGTTTTGTAAGTCTTTTAAATTTTTAATTTCTGCTGCCATAATGTGTAGTTTTTAGGCCAATAGCTCCAAAGAAATAAGCTACTTTCTTAGTGCAAATATCTATAATAATATTGAGATTTCTAGTACCAAAAACAAAAGCCGTGGTAAAAGTGATTTTTTAAAAGTTAAACACCCCAACAAACTACTACTTTGTGGAAGACTAAATATACTTAGAGGGTGCTACTTTTAGTAAAAAAAGATACATTTGTTTTTTGAATTTTGTAACTAAATATGGTATGTTAAAAGCAGTACTTTTTGATATGGATGGTGTAATTGTAGACACAGAACCTTTACACCGTAAGGCCTATTTTCTAATGTTTAAAGACATGGGCATAGCTGTTACAGAGGCAATGTACACAAGTTACACTGGCCAGTCTACCATGAATATTTGCAAGCAATTGGTATCTTATTTTAATCTAGATGCAACGCCGCAAACACTTGTGGCAATTAAAAGAAAGCATTTCAAATATTTGTTTGAAAATGACAACTCCCTGCAACTCCTAGATGGTGTATTAGCCCTTATAAAAAACTATTACAACAATGGTCTTACCCTGGTTTTAGCCTCGTCGGCCTCGATGCCTAATATTAATCGCATTTTTGATCGCTTTGACTTAGACAAATACTTTGTCGCTAAATTAAGCGGCGCAGATTTAAAGCAGAGTAAACCACATCCAGAAATTTTTATTAAAGCTGCACAAGCAGCAGGACACCCAAAAGAGCACTGTATGGTGATAGAAGACTCCAGCAATGGAATTAGAGCAGCCAATGATGCAGGTATCTTTGTTGTTGGGTATGATAGCACTCACTCTACAGATCAAGATTATAGCAATGCAGATAAAGTAGTAAGCTCATTTTCTCAGATTCATTACCATAGGGTAGCCAAATTGTTTTAAAACAAATGTTTTACTGGATTGCTAAAAAATTGAAAAGCCATCACTTGCGTGATGGCTTTTCGCCCCAAATTTGATTAACACCTTTAGGTATCAACCTACTTATAATTTTAAAATTACATAAAAATGAGAATATATATCTCATTTTAGATAAATTTATGTGCACCAGCTTGATACTAGCACTGTTTGCCTAGATTTTATTTTTAAAAAATAAAAAATAGGCCTAACATGCTATTGCTAATAAAAAAGCTGAGGTGTAACTTTTTTATTAGTACCCACAATTATTTTTCATTGTAAAAATTTGGGTTAAATGTTGTGTTTTTTTGATCTTGGTAGGTGGTGGCGGTAAAGCCCTCATGTATAGAATAGGCTCCGGTCTCTCCTTTTTTATTGACAGCAATATACCCTACCTGAAAGTCTTCAAAATTTGGTGTTTTTTCTATAATTCTCTTAATGGCTAACTCACAGGCCTCTTGTGGAGATTTTCCTTGTCTGATGAGTTCGACAATTAAATAACTTCCTACTGTTTTTAAAACTTCCTCACCCAGACCAGTTGCAGTTGCAGCGCCTATTTCATTGTCTACAAATAAGCCAGAACCAATAATAGCAGAGTCTCCTACGCGGCCAGCCATTTTATAAGCCAAACCACTTGTGGTACAACCTCCAGAAATTGTTCCGTTTTTATCTACGGCCAACATGCCAATGGTGTCATGATTTTCGATATTAATAATAGGTTTGTATTTGGAGGTTTTTTTCCAGGTTTCCCAATCTTTTTTTGATTGTTCTGTCAATAAATTTTCTCTTTTAAAACCTTGAGATACAGCAAATTCTTCAGCGCCAACACCAGCTAAAATAACATGAGGGGTATCCTCCATTACCTTTCTGGCTACAGCAATAGGATGCTTTATGTTTTGCATGCACAACACCGCACCATAATCGCCTTTTTCGTTCATAACACATGCGTCCAGGGTAACTCGCCCCTCTCTATCTGGAAGCCCTCCAATACCCACAGATTGCCCCTGCGCATTGGCCTCCTCCACACCGCAACCAGCAATAACTGCATCTAAGGCAGAACTACCCTGCTCCATGGATTGCCATGCCTTTTTTGTTGCCTGCGCTACACTCCAAGTAGCAATTACAACCGGTAGTAAAGAATTTGAAGCTAGTACATCTTGTTTGTCTTTAGCTTTTTTTGGAGTTGCAGCAGTAGCTGTAATACTTGAGCCTAGAGCGGTTATGCCAACAGAGCCTAGGGCTGCTTTTTGTAAAAAGTTACGTCTTTTCATGGTGTTATTTTATTTCTATTTCATCCGTAAAAATCCAAGCTTTACCATCAAAAGGATGCCCAAGGTGCCAAGGAGGTACATCCCCTAAGTTTGTAGCCTTTAGCTTTACAAATTGTGCTTTTTGATTTGTTTTAAATACTACAGATTTAATTAATGCATCCTGGCTTGGTATGGCTGCATCTATTTTTTGCGCCCCAATAGAGGTGTAGTTTTTACCATCTATGGAAATCAAACATTCTACCTGGGTGGGGTAAAAAATCCAACTGCGCTGTTCTTGTAAAAAATTTGTTTTAATTTCTGAAATGTTTTGCACCGATCCTAGATTTACCTCAGCATCAAGATCCTTATCACTGTAGCCTTGCCAGGCGCCTGTTCTAAAATCTAAAGCCCCTTTAATTCCATCAATCAAGGCATTTTCTCCACTTGCGCTATACTCATTGGCATATTGGGTGTTTAATGTAATACTCACATTTGGATCTATCTTAAAAAACTGGGTAGAGAGCACCCCGCTTTTCTTGCCTTGTTTTTGGGCATATGTTTTAATTAACACAGATTCTGAAATAGCAATTGCAGCCTCATATTTAATAAATTCTCCTTGATCTATACTATAATAAATGTCTGCACCGGGATCTGCAACTCCAAGGGTAATACTAGTGCTGTTTTTAAAACTCACGGTACCTGAGGCAATAAAAGGAGTCAGCAATATTTGATGTTCTTGTATCTGGGTGCTAGGGATTTGTGAATCTTTTGTGCCCCAGGGGCTAGGTGTGTTTGTCATTTCAAATACCAAGGTTCCCCCAGAGGTAATTTCTTGATGGTACAGATAACTTCTATCCAAAACCTTACCATTTAACTTTGCAGACTTTATGTAGAAATTTTCCTTAGAAATACCATTGGCTTGCACCGTAAATTGTTTTGAGTCTTCTAGGTTAATGGTTGCCTTTTCAAACAAAGGAGACCCTATGATGTACTGATTACTCCCAGGGGTTACAGGGTAAAATCCAAGAGAGCTAAAGACATACCAGGCGCTCATTTGGCCACAGTCTTCATTACCACTAACCCCATCTGGAGCGTTTGAATATAAGGTTGTTAAAATCTCTCTAACGATCCGCTGGGTATCACTTGGACGATTCACAAAATTGTATAAATAAGCCATGTGGTGACTTGGCTCATTACCATGTACATACTGTCCTATGAGTCCTGTAATATCTGGTTGTTTACGTCCAGATGTTTCTTGTTTTGCGGTAAACAAATTATCTAAATGTTGCGCTAATTGCTTTTTACCATCCATTAATTGCATCAAACCAGAAATATCTTGAGGTGCATACAAGCTGTATTGCCATGCATTAGCTTCTGTGTAATTAAAGTTTACCTCATAGGGATCAAAAGGACCAAACCAAGTATTATTAAACCTTCCCTGCATAAAACCTGTGCTGGGATTGTACATATTTTTATAATACTGTGCCCGCTCAGTAAATTGTTTAAACACTTTGGTATTACCCATTTGAGCTGCCATTTGAGCAATGGTCCAGTCATCGTAGGCGTATTCTAAGGTTTTAGAAACACTTTCGCTTTCCATTTCAACAGGAACAAAACCAACATCTTTGTAAGAGGCTAAGCCCAGCTTATCTTGCATAGCACTATGCACCATAGCCTCTAGAGCTTTTTTACTGTCATACCCAGAAATCCCTTTAAGGTAGGCATCTGCAATAACTGGTACTGCGTGATACCCAATCATACACCCAGTATAATTAGCGCTCAAATCCCAGATTGGCATGATACCACCTTCGTCATATTTTGCTAAAAAGGTGTTTATAAAATCATTGGTGCGCTGCCGCTCTATAATAGTATACAAAGGATGGGCTGCTCTGTAGGTATCCCAGAGAGAGAACACGGTGTAGTAGTCAAAATCCTTTGTTTGATGTATTTCTAGATCCATACCTCTGTAACGACCATCTACATCTTGGTATATATTAGGGGCAATCATGGTGTGATAAAGGGCCGTATAAAAAGTAGCAAGCTTGTCTTTGTTTGCATCTTCAACAACAATTTTCTCTAATTGCTGTTCCCAAGATTGTGCAGCCTCTTTTTTGATGGTTTCAAAAGTTTTGGAGCCAATTTCTACTTCTCTATTTTGTTTGGCACCAGCCTGATCTACCGCAGAAATACCTACTGAAATATACACAGGTTCATTGTTTGGGTTTATAAACTCCATGGCACATTTTCTAGCCCCTGGCATTCCTTTTTTGGGAGGAGATTGCAATATATCTTTAAATGGATGGGATGTTTTTATACTAAAAAACAAACGTTGGTCTGTTGCCCATGCCTCTGAAAATCTAAACCCTTGAATTTCTGTGTCTGAAACAATTTCAATGGAAGCATCTAATACCTTGTCACGATGTAATAAATCTAAGATTAACACCTGATTCTCTGGACTTGGATAGGTGTAAAAATGCATTGCTGCTCTGGTTGTTGTAGTTAACTCAACATCAATATTAGTGTCTTCTAAATGCACTTTATAATACCCCGGAGAAGCTTCTTCTTCTTGGTGAGAAAAGGAAGACCCATAGCCTTTTTGACCATTGGCGCCATTATTAAAATTTATGGCACTTGTTGGCATTAACAACACATCCCCATAGTCACTAACACCCGTTCCGCTAAGGTGGGTATGGCTAAAGCCGTATATATAATCATCACTGTAATGATAGCCGCTACAGCCGTCCCAGCCATCTAAACGTGTGTCTGGGCTTAATTGAACCATCCCAAAAGCCGTGGTTGCGCCAGGATAGGTATGCCCGTGACCACCGGTTCCTATAAAGGGGTTTACATGACTTGTTAAAGGGATGTTATGAGTGGAGGCAGGATTTATTTGTGGATTTGAACAACTTGCCAGGGCAAATGTCACAAATAATACAAAAATAATGTTCTTCATGTTCCTTTTTTAAAGATCAAAAGATACAACAATCATTATAATTTTTAAGCCCTGTAATCAAGCAATTTTAAGATCATATTCTTACAAGAGCTAAAAAATGTAATTATCTTTAACCACAAAGAAAACCAAGACTATGCTACGTTGGATTATTCCTATTGTTTTATACATACTTATAGATATTTATACATTTCAGGCCATAAAAACCATAAGTAAAAACCACTTTATACATGGGGTTTATGTATTGAGCTCTGTAGTTATTTTGGTGCTTTTTATGTACGCAGTTACTTCCCCTGATGCTAGAACAAACCCTAAAATGATGTACATCTATGGTCTTTTCTTAGCTTTATTTGTGCCTAAGATTATTGCGGTTATTGCCATGTTTGGTGAAGATGTTATAAGGGTATTTGTTGGGGTTTTCTATAAAATTGGAGGAGGCACTGAGACTTCTTTTATGCCCTCAAGGCGTAAATTTGTGAGCACAGTAGCCCTTGGGGTTGCTGCCATTCCTTTTGCGGCTCTTTTGTATGGCATGATTAAAGGGAAATACAACTATAAGGTTTTACAATACACCCTAGAATTTGAGGATTTGCCTAGCAGCTTTGACGGGTATACCCTTACTCAAATAAGTGATATACATAGCGGGAGTTTTGACAATCCAGAAAAAGTAAAGTATGCCGTAGATTTGGTTAACAAACAACAAAGCGATCTTATTTTATTTACTGGAGATTTAGTAAACAATGTTGCCCAGGAAATGGATCTCTGGAAAGAGACCTTTGCCACATTAAAAGCAAAAGATGGCGTATACTCTGTATTAGGAAATCATGACTATGGAGATTATGTGTCTTGGGAGTCTGCAGCAAAAAAACAGGAAAATCTGCAGGCGCTAATCGAGCTTCAAAAAGACATGGGCTGGGATGTACTGTTAAATGAAAGTAGAACCATCAAAAAAAACCAACAGGCTATAAAACTTGTGGGTGTTGAAAACTGGGGAGAAGGTGGTTTTAAAAAAGCCGGTGATTTAGAAAAAGCTTGTGCAGATGTTAGCGCCAAAGATTTTACAATATTAATGAGTCATGACCCCTCTCACTGGCAATCTAGGGTGAAACAACATCCAAAAAACATACAACTAACCCTTAGTGGCCACACCCATGGTATGCAATTTGGAATTGAAATACCTGGATGGTTTAAATGGAGCCCTGTAAAGTATAGATACCAAAACTGGGCAGGTATTTACAAGGAGTTTGGACGTTACATAAACGTGAATCGTGGCTTTGGGTATTTAGGCTACCCAGGACGTGTTGGCATTTGGCCTGAAGTCACTGTAATTACCCTTAAAAAGAAGAGCCAAACCGCGTAATCCTTGTTGTTTGGGTATAAATGTTATATTTGTACTACAATTCGTCCCAAAAATAGAAACCTTATGTCAAAATTTGGAGAAATTATTGAAACAAACATTCCTGTCTTACTCGACTTCTATACCGAGTGGGATGATGCTTGTAAATCGATGCACCCTGTACTAAGAGATGTAGCGGCAGCCCTTGGTGATAAAGCTCGGGTAATTAAAATTGATGTAGAAAAAAACAGTGAACTTGCAGAAGCTCTAAGGGTAAAAGGCTTGCCAACACTTATGATTTATAAGCAAGGTGAGATGAAATGGAGACAAAGTGGAGAGCAAGACGCCAATACCTTAATTGGTTTGATACAAGAATACGTATAAGGCATCAGTAATTACATTTCAAAACCAATACTAGTTTTTTAACATTGGCAGGGTCTTGCACTGCCATTCCATTTCAGTGCAGTGTTCCAATACTTTTGGCAAGACCTGTTGAAGATTCTTATATGCTTTTAAACTATCATGAAAGACAACAATGCTGCCAAGTTTTATATGGGTTACTACATTTTTTAAACACTGCTTTCCAGAAATACTGTGATCATAATCTTTACTTAAAATACTCCACATTATAATCTCATAACCTTTGTCTTGTAGGACCCTGATTTGCTTGGGAGTAATTCTGCCGTAAGGAGGTCTAAAAAGCGGCACAAAACCTGGCAGATGACTCTCCAGAACTGCAGCACATTTTTCAATATCTTTTGTGTAGTTTTCTAAAGATGTCTTCCAACCATTGCAATGGCTAAAGGTATGATTACCGATTGCGTGAGAAGCGGCAACAAGTTTATTGAAAATAGTGGGATGTTTAACTATATTATCTCTAATACAAAAAAAAGTTGCTTTTGTATTATGGGTGTCTAATTGGTCTAACACCCATGGACTCACCTCTGGAATGGGACCATCATCAAAAGTGAGATAAATAGCATTGTTGGTCTTTGGGTATATGCACCATGTGTTAGGTTTTCAAAAAATACAATTAATTAGATTGGCTTTGTAATAACTCTTGTAATGAATCCACTTCGGGTATTTCTGAGTCTGATTGGCCTTCTAATTCTATACCCTCATCTGGATTATAAAGATATGGAAATAGCTTTATGTACTCATTAAATTTAATAGCCTCTGAGAGTGCATACTCCTTTGAGTCTTCTACCAGTAAAACAGTAACAACAGCTCTGTATCGCTCCATATCTGTGTAGATTTCTCTACGCATATCTATTTGCTCGTTGGTTTTAAAACTGCTGAAATAGAGCAGTTTTTCTTGATATACAACCGCTAACTGCACATAAATATCACGGGCTTTTCCTGGCTGGTTTACACTGTAATACATTTGCATGTAAGGCTCTAACAAAGAATAGAATGCAAAGGTATCAACCGGCATTTTTTCCATAGCCAAATCTAGTATCTCACGAGCCTTGTCTAGTTTATTTTCTTTTAACAACGCATCTGCAATACGGGCTAAGTTACTTCTATAGGTTAAGCCATTTCTGCGGGTTTCTATATCGTGATATATAGCTGGGTCACCGCTATTGCCCCAGTCCCAATTTTTGACAATTTCATATGATTTATCTGCATCTACACGTCCCATATCAAATGGATTATCTTTATCTACTGGCGTTTTTATGGGCACTAATTTATATACCACTCCATCCATTTGAAGGTAATCTTTCATCCAAAGATAATCATCATCTCCAAAGCTTCCACCACTAAAATAAATAGGGCGCTCCCATTTGTTATTGGCAATAATATCCAGCATTAAGAGCCTGTTTTTGTATATAACCTCATCCTTTACAGTAACATCTATATAGGGTACAATCTTGGCCTGGTCTTTTAAAGCAACTACACCACTTTTAAGAACAGCCTGCTTATCTACAGGAAGTCTAAAAGTTTTTGTTGGAAAGGTATTAACTACTTGCCCGCTGCTGGGTATTTGATACATTGTTCTAGGATCGTCTGAGGCCACCCAATCCATCCACACATTAATATTTATACTGTCTGTATCAATTTCATTGAAAATAATATAATCTCTTGAGCCGTATTTATAATCATCGTGAGTGAGTTGAGAAGGGATGGGATCACTATCAAAGGCCTTCTTTTTCATGTCATCTATGTACCAATCTGTAGCAAACAAAGCGGTATTTACTACACGTACATCACGCCTATATCCTTCAATATTTTGAAGGTACCAAAGGGCAAAAGTGTCATTGTCTCCGATGGTAAAAATAATACCATTTTGTGCTATACTATCCAGATACATGCGCGCCATAGATTGAGCGGTATATCTGTTTGAACGGTCATGATCATCCCAGTTTTGAGAAACTAGCAACATTGGAGCTCCAAGCATAGTTGCGCTCAAGACAATAGGCAGTGCTAGCTTTGGGTTTATGTGCTCTTTTAAAATTTCATACAGCGCATACACTCCATATCCAATCCAGATGGCAAAGACATAAAAACTTCCTACAAGGGCATAATCTCGCTCTCTAGGCTCGAAGGGTCTTTCGTTTAGATACACTTTTAAGGCAAGACCTGTAAAAAGGAAAAATACCAAGAGCACCCAAAAGGTTTTTTTGTCATACTTGGCCAAAAACAAAATTCCTAAAAGCCCGATGAGTAGTGGTATAAAATAATAGGTGTTTCTAGCTTTATTCTCTAGGGCGTCTGTGGGTATATTATTTTGAGGCCCTATTAGCATTTGATCCACAAATGGAATACCACTAATCCAGTTTCCGTGCAACTTATCATACCTGCCTTGAATATCATCTTGTCTGCCTGCAAAATTCCACATAAAATAACGCCAATACATATAACCAAACTGATACTCAAACATAAAACGCATGTTGGTTAAAAACCCAGGTTTTTCTATGTCAAGATAATCTCCAAAATTCTTTAAAAACTTGTCGTAATCTTCACTATCTACAAGACCCTTATCATAGGCCTGCTTAAACTTTGCTACCTCGTCTACAAGCAACTGCTCTGAGCGGTATTCTCTTTTAATTTCAAAATCTACCGCGCCCGTAATCTCCATGTAATTGGCGTTGTGCTCCAAACTCCACATTCTTGGCAAGAATGCCTTTTGATTCTCTTCAAAGTTTTGTTTTGCATTTTTAATGTCATTTACAATAACATATTTTTTTGCCTCAAGATCCTTTTCATATTTAGGTTTATCATCCAAAAACGGATTGTCTTTATCTAGCCCTACGTATGCCTCTGTAAATAGTGGGCCATAAAAAAGGTGCGTTTCTGGATATTGCTCACGGTTGTAATAGGCTAACAACTCTCTAGCATTGTTTGGATTGTTTTCGTTAATTACAGTACCTGCATTGGCTCTAATTGGTAACATAAGCCAACTAGAAAAACCAATAAAAATAAAAAGTACACAAAGCAGTAATGTGTTGAGTTTTACAAAACTCTTCCTTCTAGTGTACCGTAAACCAAAATAAAATACTGCCAAAAACAAAAGCCCAGCTATGATGGTTCCAGAATTAAACGGCATGTTTATTTGATTGACAAAGAAAATTTCGGCAGCACTAAAAAAGCGCAAGGTCATGGGTAGTAATAGTTTGAAAATAAATAACAAAATAGCAACGGTGACCACATTGGCAATCAAGAAATTTTTGACCGTAACTTTGGTGTAGTTTTTAAAAAAATATAAAAACCCAATGGCAGGAATGGTTAACAGACCCATAAAGTGAACCCCAAAGGAAAGTCCTATAACAAAGGCAATTAACACCACCCATTTATCTCCTCTGGGGGTAAACATTTCTCCTTCCCAGCGAAGGCCAGCATAAAAAAGCACAGACATAATAAAAGCTGCCATTGCATACACCTCTGCCTCTACAGCACTGTACCAGAAACTGTCTGTAAATGCAAATGTTAATGAGCCAACTACTGCGCTACCTAAAATGGCTATTTGATTGTTTTTAGTAAAGGTGTCATTTTTTTTAACCAAGTTGGACAGTAAAATAGTGACAGACCAAAACATGAATAAAATGGTAAAAGCACTTGCAAAAACAGACATTAAATTAATGGTTAACGCAATGTTTGCAGCATCCATGGCAAAAATAGAGAAGAAGGCTCCCATTAATTGATACAAGGGCGCTCCTGGAGGATGCCCAACTTCAAGATTACTTGCTGTGGTGATATACTCTCCAGCATCCCAGAAACTAGCAGTAGGCTCTACGGTACTCCAGTAAGTTACTAGGGCTATTAAAAAAACAAACCAGCCCAAGATTGTATTCCATTTTTTGAATGTAAAAGACCCCATACAATTATACTTTTTTGGTTGTAGCGAATGTACTACTATTTCTCGTTTTTTTTAAACACTAATAGCACATTATCATTGTTAACGTAACACCTTACAGACTTATTTTATAGTTAAAATGCGACCAGATTTTTTTTTACAAAAATTGCTTGTAGGGTATACAATTTGTTTTAAATTTGCATCTTCTAAAGTATTAATTAATTTCAATGCTTTACAAGACGAAGGTCTATACTCTTGGTCATGTCCCATGGTGTAATGGTAACACTCCGGTTTTTGGTATCGTCATTCTAGGTTCGAGTCCTAGTGGGACAACATAATAAAGAGCTTCTAGTTATATCTAGAGGCTTTTTTTAAACCTGGTCTTTTTGGCTTGGGTGTTGTCCAAAATTAATTGTAAAAAACACAACCCCCGTTAAACTATTGCGAGTCAATAAAGTCAAAGGCTAGAATTATTTCATTTTTACAAACTTTTCTTGACATCAAATACGAATTATTAATGTTAATCTTATGCAAAACAAGGACGTAGTAAGCTCTCTATCGTTAAGTTTGTCTATAACCAATCAATCACTATAATTATGTTTTCATTTTCTCATAAAGTTGTTTTAATACTCTTTACTCTTTTATTTATTACCAATATCAATGCACAAGACTTCCAAGGCCAAGCCTATTATTTTTCTAAAACTACCATGGACATGAGCCGTTGGGATAGAGGCGGAAAAATGAGTGAAGCACAAAAAAAACAAATGGAGGCCAGAATGAAACCATGGCTCGAAAAAACATATATACTTACTTTCAACAAGCAAGAGTCTATTTTTAAAGAAGATGAAAAACTAGAAGGAGGCCCTGGCGGAAGAGCGCCAAGTATGTGGGGAAGCAGCTTCTCTGCAGGACTACAATACAAAAACATAAAAGAAAAAGTGTTTCTGCAAGATCAAGAGTTTTTCGGAAAAAAGTTTTTGATCACAGAACAGATGACGCCATATAAATGGAAGATGGGCTCAGAAACCAAAAAAATTGGGCAATACGTATGTTATAAAGCAACAACAATGCGTCCAGCTTCTGAAATAAGCTTTACATCAACAACCCCAAGAAAAAAGAAGAAGAAAAAAGACTCTATAAGTGTAGCTAGTAAAGTACCAGTTGCAGTTGCGGAAGCAGTTGTTGAAAAAGACATAGAAAAAGACATAGAAGAGGTATCTGAGAAGATGGTTGAAGTTGTTGCATGGTACTCTCCTATGATACCTGTAAGTCAAGGCCCAACTGAATATTGGGGCTTACCGGGATTAATTCTAGAACTTAGTGCTGGAAACACAACCATGCTTTGCAATAAAATAGTGATGAATCCTGAAGAAAAAATTGAAATTAAACGCCCTACCAAAGGAGAGGTGGTTACAAAAAAACAGTACAATGAAATCATTACCGGCAAAATGCAAGAAATGAGAGACAATAGAGGCCGTGGAAGCGGAGGAAGATCAAGAGGAATCTAGAAATCTTAAAAACTACATACTATCCTTTTTTTGTCACACCCTATGAGAATATATTTCACCTTAGCCTTATTATTTCTATCAAGTATTGGCCTCTCACAAGTAAAACTTCAAGGCGTAGTTCGTGATAGTTTAGGAAGCCCACTAGAGCTTGCAAATGTTATTGCAATTAACAAACAAAGTAGTGCTCTTGAGTCTTTTTCTGTCACTGCTGAAGATGGAAAATTTATGCTTTCATTGTCCAAAAATCAAACCTATAATATGCAGGTGAGCTACATAGGGATGAAAACTTTTGAGCAGGAAATTTCTACCAAAGAACAGGACATTATAAGAGATTTTAACCTGAGTCTAGATAACAATCTAGATGCAGTAGAGCTTAGTTATGAGATGCCTGTTACCGTAAGAGGAGATACGCTAATATACAATGCAGATTCTTTCACAAATGGGTCTGAAAGAAAACTAGAAGATGTTTTAAAAAACTTACCTGGGGTAGAAATAAACGAAGATGGCCAAATAGAAGTAGAAGGTAAGGTAGTCAATAAATTAATGGTTAACGGGAAAGATTTTTTTGATGGTGACACGAAGTTGGCCTCCAAAAATATACCATCTAAGGCGGTAGATAAAATACAAGTATTGCGTAATTACTCTGAGGTTGGACAGTTAAGTGGCGTGACCAACAATCAGGATAACGTTGCGATCAACATAAAATTAAAAGAAGGAAAAGAAAAGTTTTGGTTTGGTACGGTAACCGCTGGTGTTGGAGTTAGCGAAGATGATCCCCTTTACCTTACCCAGCCTAAGCTGTTTTATTACAGCCCAAAATTTAGTCTTAATTTTATTGGTGATCTTAACAATACTGGAGAGCCAGCACTATCTAGAAAAGATATTAGAGGCTTTGGAGGAGGCTTTAGAGCCCCTAGTAACACTAGTGGAACAAGTATTAATTTGGGAGATAACTCCTTAAATTTTTTAACAAACCAGAAGGATGCCTTAGAGGTTAAAAACCAACTAGGGGCCACCAACTTTAGTTACTCCCCTAGCCAAGCGCTAGATATAACTGGGTTTGCAATTTTAAACAGCAACCGGGTTACCTCAAGAGAGATTAGTATTGTACAATATACAGACAGCGATCTAGGAATCCCTGATGAGACCACACAGCAAACCAGCACGCAACGCTCTGACCAAGGGCTACTTAAGTTGAGCGCATCATTCCAGCCCAATTTTGAAAACCAATTGGAGTATGACGTTTTAGGGCGCATCTCTAAAGATGAGCAAACACAAACACAGGTGTCTTCTGTTGTTGGACCAACCCAGCAAGTAGACCAGGTAAACCCTTATAGTATTAGCCAAAGTTTAAAGTATTACTACACCCTAAATGAGACTAATATTTTTGCACTAGAGGCGCAGTACTTAAATAAAGACGAAGACCCTTTTTACAATGTTTTACTGGGTAATGATCCCACCAATAATGATTTAACTCCAGAAGAGCAAGATGCTTATGACAGTACCGCTAGAGCACTTGGACTCAATCAAAGTTTAAATAATTATAACTTAAACCAAGACAGGCGAATCAAATCAAACCAGCTAGACGCCAAGCTAGATTATTACAACATTATAAACAACAAGAGCAACATAAACCTTACCCTTGGAAGTATTGTAAGCAGGCAAAATTTTAACTCAAACATTTTTCAGTTTTTAGAAGACGGGGCATTTTTTGAGCCAACACCAACCTTTAATCAAGCAAGAGCAACCAACGATACGCAGTATGATTTTAGCGATATATATCTAGGGGTTCATTACCGCTTTAAAGCTGGTATTTTCACGATCACTCCTGGGTTTTCTGTGCATGCTTACTCAAATAAAAACAGACAGTTTGGGGAGCAGTACAGTGAAGATTTCTTTAGAATACTCCCAGATTTTGAAACCCGCGTACAGCTTAAGAAAAGCGAAAGCTTGACCTTTAACTACAACATGAAAAACCAGTTTACAGACGTTACCAAACTGGCAGAGGGTATAATCCTAAACAGTTTTAATAACATTCAATACGGTAACCCAGAGCTTCAAAATGCACTCTCACACAATTTGAGTTTGTTTTACAGAAGCTTCAATTTATTTAATTACACCAATGTGTTTGCCCGTATTGCCTATTCAAAAAACGTTGATCAAATTAGAAGTCTAACAGATTTTGAAAATGTGATTAGAACCAGTACCTATTTTAATTCAGGTTTTGCAGATGAAACTATTACTGCCTTTGGTAGAATGCAAAGAACTTTCGGAAAAATTAGAGGGAGTTTGGGTGTGAATTTAAATTACAGTAAAATAAATCAGTTCGTTCAAGGAAGACAATCTGTTAATAAAGGGTTTACTCAAAGCTATACTCCAAGTATACGTACCACCTTTAAAGTAGCTCCTAATGTAACGTTGCGCTATAGACATACTATAGCTCAAAATGATCAAGGAACAAGCTCCACTACCTTTACCACCAACGCACCCTCTATAGAATTTGACGCCTACATTAAAAAAGCATTCACCCTTAGAACAGATTTCACCTACAATAGACTTAGTGATGATGTAGAGGAAATAAATTCATTTCAAACCTGGAACGCATCACTGTCTTACAGAAAAGACAAAGACGCTAGCTTTGAATATGAAGTACGTGCCACAAATATTTTAGGTATAGATTCTCAAGTACGAAACAGCGCCAGTAATATTTCGGTATTTACTTCTCAGACGTTTATACAACCTCGCTTTGTAACTTTTAGATTGGTGTACTCATTGTAAATAAAGCGCCATGAAAACACTATTTATTGTTATTGGATCAATAGTTGTATTTTTTATTATAGCTCAGTTTTTTATCCATAGAAGTAGCACAAAAATTGAATGCTATCCTTATACCGTGGCCACTGTTGTGGGAGAAATAGAAATTCGGGACTACCAGGCCAGGCTCTTCACTAACGTGCCCCTTTCAAATCAGGGTTATAAACAAAATGCGAGCAATGGGTTCTCTAAATTAGGCGGCTATATTTTTGGGGCCAATGAGCGTAACCAAAAAATTGCAATGACCTCACCCGTTAGTATGTCTTTGGGTGATAACCCGTCTATGGGGTTTATGGTTCCAGAGGCAATTTCAAAAGAGGCCCTGCCAAAACCAAATCAAGCAGACATCACCTTTAAACAAGAGCCACAAAAAACAATGGCCGTAATAACCTTTTCTGGATGGGCTAGTGATGCAACGATTAAAGAACATAAAGGAATATTAGTTTCCGCTTTAAAAGCCAATGATATCAAGCACACAAATCAATTTTACTGCTTTGGATACAACCCTCCCTATGATTTGTTTTTTAGAAAAAATGAAGTGGCTGTAGTTCTTGAGCCAAGATCACAAAACTAAAATGATATAGAGACCACTTTGATCAATTTTTAAGCCTATGTAATTAGGTGTGCTATAAAAGATAGTCTGTGGTTATAAAATTAGAATCTTTAGATGCTAATAATTTTTCAAGGATTTCTTTGTTATTTTTATTGTCCTTTGTGGCTACAAAACTGCGTATTGAAAAACTCCTTAGTGCATCAAAAACACTTAATGTTCCTACTGCAGAGTTTTTTCTTCCTGTAAATGGATAAATATCTGGACCACGTTGGCAAGCACTGTTTAGATTCACTCTACAAACAAGATTGGCCAGAATATCAATAAGGGGGCCTAGTTGCCTGGTGTCATTACCAAAAAGACTTACTTGTTGCCCGTATTGTGAGGCTGCAATTGCGTCTAGTGGCTCGTCAATTGTGGTAAAAGAGATCACAGGAATAACAGGGCCAAATTGTTCTTCTTGAAAGACTTTCATATCTGTTGAAACAGGATATAATACCGCTGGATAGCAATAATTTTCACTAAGTTCACCGCCTCGCTTGTTTAAAATACTAGCTCCTTTTGAAACCGCGTCTTTAATTAGTCCATCGATATATGCTGGTTTGTTTTTTTCTGGTAGTGGCGTAAGAAAAACATCATCATCCCAAGGTAATCCAAATTTCAATGCGTCAACAGCTTCTGAAAAACGTTTGTTAAACTCATCTACGATATCTGCATGAACAAACAGTACTTTTAAAGCAGTACATCGCTGCCCATTATAAGACAGTGTCCCTGAAATACATTCTCGCACAACAAGATCAAGATCAGTGTCTGGAAGAATAATTGCTGGATTATTTGCCTCAAGACCTAAAATTAATCGCAATCTGTTTTTAAATGGATGTTCATCTTGAAGGGCTACAGCAGATGAGCTATGCCCTATTAAAGCTAGTACATCTACAAAACCAGTCTGCATTATTGGAGCAGCAATTTTACGCCCGCGCCCAAAAACAATATTTACCACACCTGGTGGAAAGCTTTCTTGAAATGCTTTTAGTAAGGGTGTAATTAACAAAACTCCTAGCTTGGCTGGTTTAAAAATGGTGGTATTCCCCATAATCAAAGCAGGAATAAGAAGACAAAACGTTTCATTTAAAGGATAATTATAAGGCCCCAAGCATAGCACTACACCAAGAGGGCTTCTCCTTATATGAGCTAATATCCCGCCCTGGTTGTCAAACCTTGCACTCTTTCTATCAAGTTTCTTGTAGGCCTCAATTGTATCTATGATATAATCAATTGTTCTATCAAATTCTTTGTAAGCATCATTTTTAGTCTTTCCTATTTCCCACATCAGTAGCCTAACTACCTCTTCTCGATGTGGCTTCATCTTTTCAACAAAAGTATTCATGCAAGCAATTCTGTCCTTTACTTTCATGGTAGGCCAAACACCCTTTCCTCTATCAAAAGCAGCAACAGCAGAATTAATTGCCTGACTAGCTGCCTTTGAATCCATATCAGGAACTGAGCCTAATAAAGTTGGGGATCCATTTTCATAATAAATATTTGAATAGACCTCAGTCTTATCACCTGTCCACTGCTTAAGGACACCGTCTATAAGATATTTATTTGAATGAATAGGCTTTTGGAAAGTACTTGATAATGTGCTCATTTTTAGATTTTGTTTCGAATTTACAACAAATTCTTAAACAAAAAAAGCCCATCCATTTGGATAAGCTTCTCATCGGTCTATAAATAAACCACAAGCCCTATTCAAAGGACTCAACACAACATTTTTAAGCGGTCTGGACGAGACTCGAACTCGCGACCCCCTGCGTGACAGGCAGGTATTCTAACCAACTGAACTACCAGACCGTGCTACTATTTTAAAGACTTTAAAAGCTTGTCTGTAACTTCTATCTCTAGGAGCGAGTGCAAATATAAAACTACCATTTATAACTGCAAACATTTATTTTAAATATTTCTAATTTTTTTGTGTTGCTCTGGCACACGGATGTTGTCTTGCATGAGTTGTTATCCAAACCTAGCGCGCTCTACCAAATAAGTGGTGAGAATGGTATTAAAACGGTCATTTACATCAACAGGAACATACTTAATTCTATAGTGTCCGCATTCAACAGCCAGGGTATCAAAGTAAGACTGCACTGCAGTCTCATAGGTTTGTTTCACGTTATTTGGATAGAGGTTGATATGCTCTGAGGTCTCAATATCAACAAACTTTTTTGGACGATTGTTAAAATCAAAGTGAAGCTCTTTCTCTTTATCATAGGTATGAAACAAAACTACTTCATGTTTATTATACTTTAAATGCTGCAGTGCCTCGAAAAGCTCATGCTGCTCTTTATCACTTTGAAACATGTCTGTAAATAAAAAGACCAAACTTCTACGCTTTAATTTTTCGGCAATTAAATGTAGATGCGCATAGGTCTTTGTTTGAACACCACTGGGTTTACTCTCAAGGGTTTTGTTGAGCTGTTGTAATAACATTTGATGATGACGCTCACTTGCTTTTTCGCTGCTATAAAACTCATAGGTATCGCTGTAGATACTCATGCCCACAGAATCGCGCTGGCGTTTCATCAAATTCATAATCGCGGCGCTCGCTAGAGAGGCAAAGCCAATTTTATTTAGATTTTCAATATGCATTTGCTGCAGGGCCGGATAGTGCATCGAGCTACTATTATCTAGTATAAGGTGGCAGCGCAAATTAGTTTCTTCCTCGTATCTCTTTGTGTAAAGTTTGTCTGTTTTAGCAAAGAGTTTCCAATCTATATGCTTGGTGCTTTCGCCATTATTGTAAATTTTATGCTCTGCAAATTCTGCAGAAAATCCATGAAATGGGGATTTATGCAACCCAGAAATAAAGCCCTCTACCACTTGAGTAGCCAGCAATTCTAGGTTTTTAAACCCTATTATTTCATTAATTTCCTTTTCTAAATTCACGCTTGAGTGTATAACAAATAGCTATTATTCTAAAATTCCATCTACAATACCGTAGTGCATACTCTCTGCGGCGTCCATCCAGTGATCTCGCTGAAAATCTTTCATGATTTTATCATAGGTCTGCCCGCAGTTATCAGCTAAAATTTTAGCGCTAATCTCTTTTGTTTTTAAAATTTCTTGTGCTGTTATCTCAATATCACTTGCTTGCCCTCTAGCACCTCCACTTGGTTGGTGTATCATAACACGGGCATGTGGTTGTATAAACCTACGTCCTTTTTCTCCAACACTCAAAAGCAAACTCCCCATACTTGCTGCCAACCCTGTACATATGGTTGACACTGGAGATTTAATTTGCTTGATGGTATCATATATAGAAAAGCCACTTGTTACATACCCTCCCGGACTATTGATGTAGAATTTAATCTCATCATGATTTAAAGAGTCTAAATACAGTAAACGATCTACCACATGACGTGCCGTTTTATCATTCACCCCACCCCATAAAAATATAGTGCGATCATTTAGTTGTTGGCTTTCTATTGTATCCTGTACTTTTGATTTCTTTTGAGTACTCATATTGTTTTTTATACTACTGCCATGCATGCAGGGTGGCGGTTATTTAATTTTTTTAGGTGTGCACAACTGCATTTGAACACTTTATTTTTTCATTATTCAACAATACATGGCTATGAAATCTCATAAGAAATAACACTGCATAGCTTTTGTTTAAAAATAGAAAAGGCTTGACATAATGCCAAGCCTTTTAACTGATATTATTTTATTTGTTACAAAAGGCTATCGATGGCCTCTGCATATACACTTTTTTGTGCAACACCTACTTGACGTCCAACAAGTTCTCCGTTGTTAAACACAAGCACGGTAGGAATATTACGAACACCATATTTTGCAGCAAATTCTTGATTGGCATCCACATCCATCTTACCTACCACAGCTTTCCCTTGATAATCATTGCTTACCTCGTCTATGATTGGTCCTACCATACGGCAAGGTCCACACCAAGCAGCCCAAAAATCTACCAATACTGGCTTATCACTTTTTAATACTATTTCTTCAAATGTTGCGTCTGTTATTTCTAATGCCATAGCTATATTCTTTTTACATTTCTCTACAGAGAGAATTTTGTTAATAATTTGGTTACAAAAGTAGTTAAATTTTATACTAAAATATAGGGTCAAAGTATCAGTTTCTATAATGGTTTAATTGGTTTTACTTATAACACTAGCAAACACTTAAGCTTAATTTAATCGATACTTTACTTGCCGATCTTGAAGTCCTTTTAAAAATGCATTACAAATATTCACCTTATAGGTTCTACTTGGCATATTGAGCTTTATTTTGTTTTCTACTTCGTATACGGTGAAAAAAAGTTGCTTGTCTCCTTTATGGGTAACAACCATTTCTTTTAAAAACAAGAGGGTGTCATCCTGCAAAGCCTCAATGGGTAATTGTATGGTTATTTTTTTGGCCTGGCTATCCATTACGTTATGCAATAGTTGCATGCCATTGTATTGCATTCTTGGGTCGCTACGTTTGCCGGTATCTTTTTGTATCCAACCCTCCTTAATATATATTTTACCGTGTATTATGGTATTGGGCACTAAAAAATGCCTGAGTTTTAGATAATCCTCATTGAATATTTTAAAATCATAACTTTCGCCAAAATCTGCAACTGTAAATATGGCCCACCCTTTTCCTGCTTTTGTTTCTCTGTGTTGCACATCTGTCACTACGCCTCCAAAGGTAAGCTCTTTACCAATATGCCTCTCTAGGTCATAAAAATCTGCCACACGGCAGTTTGTAAAAGTATCCATCTCTACTTGAAAATCGTCAAGGGGGTGCCCACTAATGTAAACTCCAACTACTTCTTTCTCGAAATTCAATTTTTTCATGGTTCCCCAATCTTCACAAGGCGGCACTTCCGGCTCTGGAATTTGCACCTCACTGGATTCTCCAAACAAGCTCACTTGGCTGCTATTCTCTGTTTCTTGGTAACGAGCAGCATACTTTAATACTTTTTCATAAAAAGTAATGCCGTCTGTATCTTCATGCATGTATTGAGCGCGATGATTATTAAAGCTATCAAAACCTCCTCCCAACACTAAGTTTTCAAAAGCTTTTTTATTGGCGGCTCTCAAATCAATGCGTTTGGCCAAATCAAAAATAGACTTGTAATTTCCATCTTTTCTGTTTTCAACGATAGTTGCAACTGCGTTAGCTCCAACCCCTTTTATAGCACCCATCCCAAAGCGAACAGCACCCTTATCATTTACAGAGAATTTATAAAAACTCTCATTTACATCGGGTCCTAAAATGACAAGCCCCATGCGCTTACACTCTTCCATAAAAAAGGTAACCTGCTTGATATCTCTCATGTTGTTACTCAAAACTGCTGCCATATATTCTGCGGGATAATGCGCTTTTAAATAGGCAGTTTGGTAAGCAATCCAGGCATAACAGGTAGAGTGACTTTTATTAAATGCATAACTGGCAAAGGCTTCCCAATCCTTCCATATTTTCTCAAGTTTTACTGCATCATGACCGTTTGCAACAGCATTTTTTATAAAACGAGGTTTCATTTTATCCAAAACGGCTTTTTGCTTTTTACCCATGGCCTTACGCAAAACATCTGCATCACCTTTACTGAAATCTGCTAGCTTTTGAGAAAGCAACATTACTTGCTCTTGATACACGGTAATACCATAGGTTTCATCCAAATATTCCTCCATTGCAGGAAGGTCATACTGTATGGTTTCTTCTCCATTTTTACGTCTAATAAAGCTGGGGATATACTCTAAAGGCCCCGGTCTATACAAGGCATTCATGGCAATAAGGTCTCCAAAAACAGTAGGTTTTAACTCTTTCATGTACTTCTGCATTCCTGCAGATTCGTATTGAAAAATACCTACAGTTTCACCTCTTTGGAATAGCTCATAAGTTTTCTGGTCATCAAGCGGGAAGTTATCTGGATCTAAAGTAACATCATGTTTGTGCTTTACTATTTTTACTGTGTCCTTGATAAGTGTCAAGGTTTTAAGACCCAGAAAATCCATCTTCAACAAACCAGCGTTTTCTACCACAGAGTTATCAAACTGAGTAACATACAAATCACTATCCTTGGCCAGAGCAACAGGCACAAAATTGGTAATATCACTTGGTGTAATAATAACACCACAAGCATGGATACCAGTATTGCGTATAGAACCCTCTAATATTTTTGCCTGCCCTATGGTTTGAGAAGTTAAATCTGTACCATCTGCCAAGGCAATAAGTTCTTGAACCTTGGGCAGCTCATCACTTCTAAATTTACCCCGAAGTGCTTTTTCATCCAGGCCAAAGATTTTATTAAGCTTGGTCATGTTTGGTATTAACTTGGCTACACGATCTGCATCACTCAATGGTAAATCAAGTACCCGGGCGGTATCTCTAATAGCAGATTTTGCCGCCATAGTTCCGTAGGTAATAATTTGCGCTACTTGATTACTACCATATTTTTCTATGACATAATCCATAACCTTACTTCTACCTTCATCGTCAAAATCTATATCAATATCGGGCATCGATACACGATCTGGATTCAAAAAACGCTCAAATAGCAAATTGTACTTGATAGGATCTATGTTTGTTATCCACAAGCAGTAGGCAACCACAGATCCTGCTGCAGAACCTCGCCCAGGACCCACAGAAACGCCCATGTTTCTTGCCTCTCTAATAAAATCTTCTGTAATTAAAAAGTATCCAGGATAACCTGTGTTTTGAATTACCTCCAGCTCAAAATTAATGCGTTCTGTAATGTCAGCAGCTTCTTTTTTGTGCGCATCACTCTGGCTAGTTAGAGCTGGATAGCGTTTTTGAGCTCCTAAAAAAGTAAGATGTTTTAAAAACTTGTTTTCTCCTCTCTTACCGCCATCTTCTTTGTCTTTGTCAACAAGAAACTCTTGCGGTATATCAAATTTTGGCAGCAAGACGTCTCGCTGCAGTGAAAAGGGGCTCACTTTTTCTATAACCTCACTAATATTTGCAATGGCCTGCGGAAGGTCTTTAAAAAGGGCCTTCATGGCAGCTTGATTCTTAAAATAATATTCTTGATTAGGCAATCCGTATCTATACCCTCTACCTCGCCCTATTGGGGTAGCCTGTTTCTCACCATCTTTTACACACAATAAAATATCATGTGCATTGGCGCTTTTTTGATCTATATAGTAGGTATTGTTTGCAGCAATTAATGGAACCTGATGCTTTTTAGAGAATGCTATTAAGGTTTGGTTAACCCTATTTTCATCCTCTTGGTTATGACGCATAATTTGCAAGTAAAAATCAGAGCCAAAGGTTTCTTTCCACCATAAAAGGGAATCCTCGGCTTGTTTTTCTCCAACATTTAAAATTTTACTAGAAACCTCACCATACATACCACCAGAAAACACCATGAGATCTTCTTTGTATTTTAAAATCACCTCACGATCAATTCTTGGCACATAATAAAACCCATCAATGTATGATATGCTTGACATTTTGGCCAGGTTATGATAGCCTTTTTTGTTCTTTGCTACCAGTATGATTTGATACCCATTATCTTTTTGTGTTTTGTCTTTATGATTTGCACACACAAAAAACTCACAACCTACTATTGCTTTAAGATAGGTAGGCTCTATAGGTTTTTCTGGCACTACGCCGTCAAAATCTGTAGCGGTGTCATCTATGGCGTTGTAGCTCTCCAAATCTGCCTTGTAGGCCCTTTTCAAGGATCTATTGTGATTATTTACTGAACGTGTAAAATGAAATGCTCCCATCATATTACCAGTATCGGTAATAGCTACTGCAGGCTGGTTGTCTGCCACTGCTGCATCCACCAAATCTTGAGTGCTTGAAGTAGATTGCAAAATAGAATACTGAGAATGATTGTGCAAATGGGCAAAAGGAGCCTGTTTTAATACTTCAATATTCTCTTTGATCTCCTCAGAAGAGACTTCTTTTGAAACCTTGGTTGCCTCCAAGTGTTTTTTTATTTTCTCTGAAGTCTTTTTGAGGTTCGTGTGCTTTAACCCAATAAGAGTTATGGGTGATGGGTTTTCTTTAGAAAATTGCTCAAAATAATCTGGTGGGCAGTCAAGCTCTTCAAGGGTAAATATTTGACGACGAACAAGTTCTAAAAAACAGCGTGTTGTTGCCTCAACATCTGCAGTGGCATTATGAGCCTGTGCAAAGGGTTGTTGAAATAAAAATTGATGCAACTCTGTTAGGGTTGGTAATTTAAACTTTCCACCCCTACCCCCAGGTATTTGACACATTTGCGCCGTGGTTTCTGAGCAAGTATCCAAAAGCGGCATGTTAGGCAAAGGGTTTTCCATGCCTAAACGCAGAAACTCTGCTCCCATAATATTGAGGTCAAAAGTTACATTTTGCCCAACAATAAATGTAGTTTTAGAAAGCGCCTGCTGAAACTTCTCCATCATCAAAGAAAGCTCAATCCCTTCTTTTTGTGCTAACTCTGTAGAAATCCCATGAATTTTCTCTGCATCATAAGGGATGTTGTACCCTGTTGGCTGTACCAAATAATCCTGATGCTCTACAACTCTCCCCATAGGGTCATGCAACTGCCAAGCAATCTGTATACAACGCGGCCAGTTATCACTATCTGTCAATGGCGCTTTCCAATTTCTAGGAAGTCCAGTAGTTTCGGTATCAAAAATTAAATACAAGTCAAAGCAATTTTAAAATTAAAAAGAGTGTAAGATCTCAACAATATAAAGAAAAATGAGCATTTACAAGTAAAATACAATCTGTAAAACTCTTCTTGTAAATGTAAAAAATAATGTGTTTTTTAAGACCTAAAGTTATCTCTAGTTGTTCACATTTATAAAGAAAAAACCAACACTTTTAAAGCCGCTTACAAACAAACTTTCTAGCCATGTAATAGGTAGTTTAGAAAAGATCATAGCCAAAGATTCGCAAAACATATAAAAAATAATGTAATTGCTTGAATTACAAATATAATTTAGGGTATCTTTGCGCACTCAAAAATCTGGAAGAGGTGTTGTTTTTATAAAGCCTGAGTAAAGATCCCTTTGAAAATTTAAAATTAAAACCGAAGTCGTGAACTTCAAAAATTAATGTTATGCCTGTAAAAATCAGACTACAAAGACACGGTAAAAAAGGAAAACCTTTTTACTGGATCGTGGC